>Ga0214544_1005484_pt1 | contig 24521 bp, 9 predicted proteins | sample CNSS3metaG_FD_160074 | JGI IMG/M metagenome (GOLD analysis project Ga0214544, IMG submission 160074) | Root nodule microbial communities from cowpea collected in UCLA plant growth center, Los Angeles, California, USA - CNSS3 | ecosystem: Host-associated > Plants > Roots > Nodule | place: USA... | reverse complement strand
TATATATATATATTTCACAATCAATTATATTATTAATATTTCATATAATTAAATATATTATGAATTCATTATTAAAACTTAATATAATTAATTATATTATAAATATTTTATGAACATTTACATAAAAGATTATATTTTACACAAAATTTATATAATTAATATTTATTAATTTATATTATATTTTTTCATATTATAAAGTGAGGGGATGTGAGAACTCAACAAAATATATATAAATGATTATTTAAAAAAAATTATTAAAAAGTTAAAATCTATACAAATAGACTCCTATAAGAAACATAACACCTTTTTACCCATTTTTCTTCATGATTTTCTTCTTGTCTATGTTATGATCCTCCTAGAATCCAATTCTTCCTCATATTTTGAAGATTGAAGCCATGAAAGCAAGATCTTTTTAACAAACCATACAACCTGCTCTTAGCAATCTATACATATAGGCAAGTACAATTTTCCCCTTTTGTTAGGAGTCAATTCTGATTTTCATTGCATGCAAAATTCCTGAGTTTACATGTAATTTTTTTGTGTTCTAGATGAATCCTCATTTCTTGGTTGTCATGAAATCGCAATCTAATTTTAGTAGGATTTTGTTGTATATAGGACAAGCTTAAGTAGAGCGGGAGTGTCCAAGGAAAACGTTGGTAGGCTCATTTAATTAAAATCTTAAGGTCTTATTATTGCTGAATTAAAAAAGAATGGGGTATGAATGTTGTCTTTATATGCTTGCTAAAATTTGGGAATAATCCTTATGAGAAGAGTGATTTGATCTGAATTGTGAAATTATAAAGTGTGATGAGAATCTATTGTTTTGGATAGATGAGTTGTTGTTTGTGCTGTTTTTTTTTTTTTCTTAATGGAGTGGGTATGAATGTGATTATAGAGATTTTGACTTACCAAAAAAATTGATACTTTAGTATGTTTGATCATATATTAGTATGAAATATCATAATTATGTGTGGAAAAGTTAGCTTATAAGATGAGAAAGGAATATGTGTGACTCATATGTTATAATGGTAAACAATTATTTAGATTTGTAGGATTGAGTGTTTTTGGTATGGTGCGGTATAATAATTTCTCCTAATAAACCTTAAAATAATTGAACACTTTAGTCTAAAAGAGATTAAAAACTTGTGAATTTGGAATATTGTTGCAAAAACTATGAATATGTTTGACTGGATGATTGTACTATAATAATGTAGTATTCACAAGAAGCCAAAGATAATGTGCAAGAAAGATATAAACGGTGCAAGATAAAAGAAATAGAAATTTAATCTCTTAATCAGTAAAATGTAGAATTAAAATTGAATTAACATAAAAGAATTCTGTTTGCATTAAGTTCAAGAATTTAGGTTACAAGAAGATTACTCAAGAGCTCTTGTGGTCACTTTTCACTTTGTACTCATAAGACTCCTCTAACGGAGCTCTCATTGTACAACAACACCACTCCTTATTCGAAGGCTACTTTGCGATGAAAGAATCAGGGATACCCTACATCAAAGCTGATCAATGTTTATGTATAATCACAACACACCTTGCATCAATATAATGTCCGTGCATAATTATTACAAGAAAACACTTATCCTAGCACTCACAATCTGCTCAACCAGGAGCTTCCACTTGTCACACTCCTCCACTCTAAAATCTAACCAACTAGGAGATGTCAAGTGTCAAAATTCTCCACTCTCATATCTGACCAACTAGAAGTTGCCACACCATCTCCTTATTCTAGTATATATAATATGGCTTCATCTTCATTTCATAGCCACCACCGAAGCAAAATTGGTCCTCCTTACACCTTGCTAGAGAAGATAGCAGATTGTTGTCTCATTGGACATCGTTGTCCACTACGCACATCACCAGAACAACATCAAACGTCATCAACCACCTATGCCTCATCACCACGTAGATCGAGCATCACCTAAACAGTAGAACTACTTTGCCACTACGAGCAAGCGAGCAAACGTTGGAGCATAGCACGCTTCCACTGTTTCGCACGGATGTCATAGTACAACACATAGCCAACATGAGAATATACAACATGTAGAGAACACTCTCATATCTTTTGATCTCAAGTACACTCACACTTTCTAAAGTAAGAATTTAACTTAAATCCCACAACACTCTAATACAAGAGTATTAGAAAAGTAAAAATACTAGCTTAAAAGTGTCTTTAAATTGGGCCAACTAAAATCATGGACTTAGAATGCATTGTATTACCATCAACACCCACCCCTTCTTGCTTATCTTAGGTGATATGGTACATTCCAATCTGCATTATTTTCATTATACTAATTTTTATTTTTTTTTGCATTAGTTGCCATATTAATCTACAAATAATTAAAAAATTAAAAAATTATTTTTAGTGATGATTTTTCAAGGAAATATGCGTCTATATTTTTATTGTAGAAGCCATACGCCTGTGGTGTATTTAAAACTTCCAACGCAAGAGTTCGAAAAGAATTAGGAAAGGCCATTAAAACTCTCTTAACAAATCATGATGGAGAATAATGCTCTTATGCGTTTATTTTAATTTCTTTTGTAAAAAACACGACATTAGGAAAGAGCTTACGATTTCTTGTACACCACAACAAAATTGTATATCAAAGAGGAATAATATAGCCCTTTTCAACATGGTGAGGATTTTGCTAACACCACACATGAAGCTATAAATTGGAGTGTTCATGTTTTAAACAGAAGTCCAAAACATGACACATGAAGAGACTTGTGGAGTGGAAGGAGACCGGTTGTAAATCATTTCAAAATTTATTGACGTGTTACCTATCCTCATATTCCAAGTGAGAAGAGAAAAAAGTTTGATGACAAAGGAGAAAAAGACTACTCATTTTAATTATTTTATTAAATCAGTTATATTTAAAAATTTGAGACAATGGAAATATGGTCAAGATTTAGATTGATCTTTTGAAAATTTTTATCACATAAATCTAAAATATAGATATTTTTTGATGTTATTGAATATATAAAATTTGACGAAATCTGAACACATTAATATAAAATTTCATATTATTGAACAAGATTGAAAGACAGTAGATAAATTTCTGAGTAATGAAAGTTTGAATGCAAACTTTGTTTTATTTTGATAATACGTTGAAGAATTAAGTTATGTGTAACAGCAGCAGATGATAAGGCCAGGAGCCCATGCTACACATGTACCTCCCTTCCTGAAACCATACTTAACACATTTATAACTACACTCTACGGTATTAGTGCATCTGTCTTTTTGGCAGCTTTGTCCTGGGAGGCCCCAATCTTCTGCTAATCCTGTAATCACCACAAAATCACTTTTCACCTATGAATTCTGATACACGACATGACACGAACACAAACATACGGTTAAATTGAAAAAATATAGGATATAGACACGTCATGTATATTCATATTATTTTCAAACTTTTAACTAATACATTGACAATTAATACATAAATAAATCAAATTTATCTATTTAATATCAAAAAAAGTGAAAAGTAGTGATCATATAGTACTTTTTCCTTATTTTTATAATCATAATAGAAATTTGTGTGATAAATTTATAAATTTATAGACTTTTTAGAAAATCATTGAATTTGTGATTTTAACATTATATAGGAGTTATGTCAAAATCATGTTAAAGATAAAAAAAAAAAAACTCTTTTAAATTAAATACTTTACTAATACGTGTCGTAGAAGTGTTGGTGTCCGATACATATCGAACTCAGAACACACCATTAATAAGGCTTGTCCGGGCTTCATAGCTTTTCACTTCAATTCCAGATTCAAAATGTAGCATAAGAGATAAAAAGCCTTTTTCTCTTTACCTGAAGAAAAAACCAAAGCAAGGCATAGAAGCCCCAAAAGAAAAGTTTGGTTGATGCGAAAAGCCATTATGCAGAAATTTTGTCACCACAGATGCTTTCTTAGAAGACTGATGTGAAGACTTCAAAGGATTCAATGGAGATATATAGTGCCTCTACAATAAAATACATAAAAAAAAATATATATATATATATATATATATATATATATATATATTCAAATAAATATGTAAAATTAAAAATAATAAATAAGTATTAAATGTTAATTCTAATTTAATAGTATAATAACAAAATGAGCTCACACGCCATTATAGTGTTTCCGCTTGTATTTATTAGAAGTGTAACCTTTAACGTCTTTATCAATAAACGCTACCGGAATGTCAGGTTAATATCTCGAGAAGGGCAATCAATGGTCAGAATCCGTGTCTGTTGATGTGAGAAGATCTAACGGTTGAAGGTGAATGCCTATAAAAGGGACGTCAATTGCTAGATAACTCAGAAGTACGTCTACTTTAACAACTAAAAATGTGTGAATGTGTGTGTATGTATGCGTTACATGTAAAATGCTTTTTTGACAGATGCACTTCATAACCAATATTTAGGGGGTATTTTGGTTATATTTAAATTTAAACTTTTTCTTCGCATAAAAATGTTTGGTTTATAGATAAAAGTTTATATAATTTATATAATTTTTTAAAATATATCAAAAATTCAAATAACTTTATCACTGCAGTATTATTAAATAGTTTGGTAAAAATAATCATAGTATTTGGATTTATAATTTAATATTTAAATAAAAAATTATTGATGATATAAAATTTGATAAAAGTTACAATAATATTCAGACACAACTCAAAAGTTTAAAAGACCTTAAACAAACTTAGAAATTTAAATTTTTTATTTAAAGTTTATTTTTTAATTTTTTATACAAAATTATTTATTAAATTGTCATAACTAAATTTATTTTATATTTTAATATTTCTTAAAACATTATTAAAAACATGAAATTATTAATCTTATTTTATAAGTTACATATGCATTTGAAAATATGAAAATAGACATATTATTTTTATATAATTAATAATGTCAATTGATTTATCATTTTCCAAATACATAATTTCTCTTCTGAATTCATTCTGAAAATAAATCAAACTTTTTAAGTGACATATTTGTATATTTTTTATATAAAATAAAAAATTATAATATGTAAAATACTACTAAAAATAAGTATATATATAATGAATTAGCTAAACCAACAAAACCTGATTTTGTTTCCAATATATATATATATATATATATATATATATATATATATATATGTATATATATATATATATGTATATATATATATATAAAGGAGTTAAAACAATAAAACATATTTATGAAGTAAACTCAATACTAGATTTTGAAGTCTCTTTCTGCTTTTTTAAATGTCAACTTTTTCACAAACATGTAGAATTGATTTTAAGATTAATTATTAATAAAAATAATTAAAAAAATTATTATTCTTCTCACCTCGATAAAAAGTTTTTTTTTCTTAAACTTGAATTATCTTTACACAGAAAATCAAATATTAAACTATGCTCTAATTAATCTATTATCCATCAAAAGACTAAATCTTAATATAATTAATATTTTTTTAGAAAAATTACATTTCCTCATCAAGATATATGTAAAAAAACTCTTTGAAACTTGTAAATCGAAAAGTATTAGAAAAACAAAACTGGACAAGAGAAACACATTTCTAATTCTAATATAAATCCAAAACAAACACAACACCAACATAAATAGAAAGAAAAAAACATACTAACAAAACATGAGAATGAAAAAATTAGTACACATGAATAATATAAGATTTAAGAAATGTAATCTACCAAAATCATAAAACAATGACTCTTAAAGGAGAATAAAACAAGGAGAGCCAAGATAATTCACATAGAGATAAAGAGATAAAAAAAGAAAATAGAATATAGATAGATTATAAAATAATAAAGATAACTAATATTTTTTTAAACAAAATTATAATTTACTAAATAAAGATTTTAACTGATTAATAATCATTTTTAATACCAATAAAAATTAACAAAAAATAATAATAATTAAATTAAATTTTATTCTCAAACATAAACTTATAATTAATTTAATAGAATTATATTAGTAATTAAATAAAATTTTTGAGTCATTTTTTTTCTTAGACATAATTTTATAATTAATTTAATAGAGTTATATTAATACAACAACAAAAATTTTAGGCTTTTTTTCTTAAACATAATTTTATAATAAAGAAATATTAGTAGTAATTTTTTTAGGCCTTATTTTTTCTGGAGGCCTAGATCAAGTATTTTAATTACCTTACCTTGAGGTGGCCTTAGTAGTCGCAAAATTGTTCTTGCCAAGTCTTGTCATCGTCGTCGCCAAGTTGTTTGTCATCGCCAAGTCACGACAACGTCTACTTCCACTGCAAGTCTCATCACCACAGGTCGCCATTGCCACCACTTCTTCTTGCTGGCACCTGGGTTTCTTCTTCTTCTCCCTTCAAACCACTTTTGTCGCGAACCATCACTGCTCATCGCCTCTATTCCTTGCAGTTATATTTTATTTTTATTTTTTTATTAGTTTTTATTATTTATCTACACTTATATGAGAATGATTTCTTTTTTGTGTACACATTATGATTCCAATTCTATATTGAATTTTAAAAAAATTGCCATGAGTTTCATTTTCTTTTCTCTTTTGATTCTTTGTCATATTTGTAGTTTTTATGTTAATATTTAGATATTTTTTACTATTACTTCCAACATCTTTTTATACCTATATATAAAAAGATTTCCTATTTTTATGTACACATTTTAAAATTCAATTTTACCCTTTATATTAACTAACTTTTTAATAGAAACCGCTATATTAAATTTTTAAAAGAAAAATTTGTCATCAATTTCATTTTTTTTTCTATTTTTTTTTCATCATATTTGTAATTTCTATGCTAATATTCAAATAGTTTTTACTATTAGTTCCAATCATCTTTTTTTTTTTCAAAACTTTAAAGATGCAGACACACAAATACGATATCACCTATGTTTATGTTAGTATATATAATTAGTTTTGTAAATTTTATGTATTTAATCTTTATGATTTAAAATTGGAGATATTTATTTTGTTCAATATTTTGAATATTTGATTAATTAGGATTGAGTCGGGGTTTCCGACCCTCGACGATTATTATTTATATTTAGTATAAAATTATTTTTCGTTACAAAATAATGATTTGAGAGAAGGAAAAGGGTGATGAACTTATAGGATTCGCTCAGTTAGGTTGGTAGTGCAACAAAAATAGAGGAATAATCAGCTAAAGGTTATGTTATTATTGTAAATTTTCTCATTTTAATAACAATAAAAAAAACTACTTCAATCACGAACAACATTAACCAAATCAAGCACAATAAACATCGACAAAAGCATTTAATTAACATTCATTAAAAAAAAAATACTCATCTCAGTATTGACCGTGAAAACATTGATTCAAATTCAATTAGTGGGCTACAACAAAAGTAATCTTAACAATGTAAATGAAAAACAAATCCTTTCCACGTCAACAAAAAATCCTAATTGACCTAAGAAAAAATGTTCGCAAATATCTCTAAGTCGACAATGACCCGATCAAAATTGAGTTGAGGAGAAAATACAAAAAGAACACAACACAGATGATTATTGTGAAAACATGAAGAAATTAAAATTCTTATGTACGGGTTGGATGAGATCTGGTATCCTTAGTGAAGAGGAATCATTGGAACATTTGCTCTTTGCATTTGAATATGACATTCACATACTTAAGGGATAGGTGCTACCCATGGTTTAAGTTTTCAGCACACCTTTGGCACATTTTTTGCAGCATGCTTTCTGCTGCATCAACAGTTTGACGGAGAAAAATATTCTCCATTCTATCTTGTTGGGGGTAGGGATTTATGCAGAAAGTGTTGATGCAGGGATTGTTACAAAACAAAACCATTACATGCAAGTGCTGCATAGGTTAGGGAGTCTTTTGTTCAACTAGTGCTATACAATGATTTTAAGTTGAAAGATTTCTGATTGTACATCATAGACCACACCATAATTAACATATAACTTCAGAGAATTGCATAACAGAGGCTATATTTGGACAAGTTAAGGGTTTCTATTTTTAAAAGTCCAAACAGTCTATTTTTAGATATTTTAAGTGTTTCAATTTTTGAAACACACAGACATAGAAAGCTCTTTGACAATGTCTACGCTTCTAAACTCTTTCCTACATTATAATTATGAGTAACTCTTCATATCCTAATGTTTATATTGTTCTGATCGAAAGATTAGACCAATAGTATGATTTTATAATTTCAGTAGGAAGATTCTTGAGTTATTAAGACAGCTAATAATTTTTATGTCTATGAATACGATAAATATTGTATAGGACAGTCAAAGTTTGTTCTCATCTTGCTTATTACATAGCACTTATGTTTGAAATCTATGGGAAAACCAAGATACCCTTTTGATATTTTAGGCTAATATGACTACTAAATTTTGTTTTTAATTATACCATTCATTAACAACATTATAGTTAGAACCTGTCATTGACCTATCATTTATGACCACAACCAAAATATTTGGTCATACATAGAATCTATGTTATTACCAGAATGTTTTGTAATTAGAAAAATGGAAAAAGTATTGCGCATGTTTGTTGTTGGAAGGTGTTGGTATGTTTGAGAGTGAAGGAAGATGGTTTCCCAGAAGAGGCCTTACACAGTACCCACTCTCTTCTTCCTCGCATTGTTCCTCATTTCTGTCATCGTCTTCTTCTCCACCAGAACCACTCTTCACACCGCTTCCCCCATTCACCCAGATCTTTACCTCCGCGTCCAACCTGTTTCCCCTCCTCCTCCTCCTCCACCACCACCTCCGCCTCCACCCTCCTCCCCTGCCACCACTCAAACCCTCACCGTCGGTTACACTGACAACGTCACCGACGCTGAATCTGATGTCCAACCGGTAACGGAAGTAAATGAAACTGTTGCCGATTCCGTCGGTTACACTGCCAATGTCACCGACGCTGAATCTGATGCCCAACCGGTAACGGAAGTAAATGAAACTGTTGGCGATTCCGTCGGTTACACTGTCAATGTTACCGACGCTGAATCTGATGCCCAACCGGTAACGGAGGTAAAGGAAACTGTTGGCGACGATGCGGTGTTGAATGTGAAGGAGTGCGATTTGTTCACGGGAACGTGGGTGAGGGATGATAACTACCCGATTTACCAACCGGGTTCGTGCCCTTACGTGGACGAGGCTTATGACTGCAAAGCTAACGGAAGGACCGACACGCTCTACACCAAATGGCGCTGGAAACCGGATGCCTGTGATCTTCCCAGGTACTCTCTCTGTTGCATTTTCATTTTTTCTATGCTTGTTGCTAAACAGGTTTCAGGTATTTTTGCTTAATTTTGGGGTCGCACACAAACTCTAGCTGCTGCTTCTTCTTCATCTGCCAATTTCTGATGCTTTTGTGTTTGGTTAACTTTTATAGCTACTTATGCGGAATCAATCCTCTTGCAGCGAACCAAAACAAAAATTAATAGCGTGAACATTTTGTATCTGTCTCTGTTTTCATAGATATTACTCGAGTGGAGTTTCATAAAAGTGTGACTGATTATGGAAAGTGATGGATTAGAAATTCTCTTGTCATGTGAGATTTTAGTGCTAGTGGATATATTGCCGTTACCTTCCACATGACAAAATTGCAGTTGCCTGTTGCATTTTATGCCTCCACTTATTCTGATGAGGATCATAATAGATAGAGGTTGGTTTCAGAATGATTGGGTTAATGTGTTCAAGTATGAGGGCTGTGTGTATTCTATGAAACTTTAGAGAGTGAGTAAACATGCTTCTCTTGCATAAACTTGATATGGATGTTCCCCAAGGGGGACCCAGCTTGAATTCAACAACTTTTGCAATTCAAACATCTTAACGAGAGTAAAACATTGTCGAACATAAAGTTTTGATGTATCGGACTATCCTAGGTGATTGTGAGAAAATGAACATGAAGTTTTGATGTATCAGATTATCCTAGGTGATTTTGAGAAAATGAATTTTCAGCACTGATTTTTGCTTTTATAGATTCAGATTAAAGAGCTCTAAAAATGGTAAGGTACCCATGCCCGTGAAAATTGAAAATAATGTTTACCTAATTAGTTTGGTTCCTCTAACAACATAGTTTCTGGTAGCAATATTTCAGGTTATGGGATCTGTATTTTTATTCGAAATGGTCGTGGGAACATTTCTAAAAAGGTTCAAACATTTGTTTACTTGGTGGTGTGTGGAAACTCGATTTGACATGCAAAGAAGCACATGCCATGCGCATCCTATTCTTTCTTTAATCTTATAATGTAAATTAGCCATTGCAAAGTTAGCTTATAAAGACAACATGCATACATATAGAATCTCAAATTCCACTGAAGCTTAGGTGGTAGTTTTTTTTTTTTTTTTTATCAGCAAATTCCACACGATGCTTTGTTGTTAACCATGTCCCACATTTCCCTTTAAAAACTATTATCTGATGTTCATTCAAAGAGCTGCGCTGTTTCTGTAGTTGAGAAGTGGGAATGTTGAATCCTCTGTCATATGACATAATGTACAAGGAACTAAATTACTTTTAGCCTTGTTCTGTATTTTCTCTATAGTTTAACACTAGCAACCTGCAGTTGTTATTTTATGGCCTGTTAGACGATGGTTTGACCTTTTTTTCTCATCAGATGTTCAACTTTTGATTTTCTGTTGATATATGAAGGCTTAATAAAACAAACTTGTCTCTTCTAGTGTTCAACTAATGATTTTCTGTTGACAAAAGGCATCTCATATACAATATAGCGTGATGTAACAGTTAATTACATATAGTCACTAAAGTGTATTTGAACAATTATTCTTTGCTCTGTATCTTTTAATAGTTTAGAAATTAACTATTCATATGTGCTTCATTAATTTCTTTCATATTCTACTTGAAGGTTTAATGCCACAGACTTCCTGGTAAGATTGAAAGGTAAACGACTAATGCTTGTTGGAGATTCTATGAACCGGAACCAATTTGAGTCCATTCTGTGTGTATTACGTGAAGGCCTGCAAAATAAGAGCAGAATGTATGAGATACATGGACACAAAATAACAAAAGGAAGAGGCTACTTTGTTTTTAAATTTGTGGTAAAATTTTATCTTGCATATTTAGTTTCTTCTAACTTATATGCACTAATACTATGATCTGCTTTTATATTATTGTTTTCTCTTAGTTTTTTTTTTGTCCATTCAATTTCTTAGTAAATTTGTCTCTTCAAGGTCCAGTTGACTTGAATAAAAGTTGTTGGCGAGTATAAATCCAGCTGATGCTGTAGTTTCAGAAGTTAAAACTTCATAACTTCCTATTGAGTACAGTATTTGTATTATTATGAAATTTGCATATGAAATGATCAGGCAACTGGACATTTTTATTTTTGTGTATCAAGAAGATGTGTATGGACCGACTGCAGTATATTGTGCTTATAAAAAAAATAGTGTGCTAAGATTTTGGAATACTTGGACAGGACTATAATATCTCGGTGATATTTGTGAGATCTCATTTCCTTGTAAAGGAAGGAATTCGTCTTAATTCACAAGGGAGCTCAAATCCTACGTTGTCAATAGATCGTATTGACAAGACATCTGGTCGTTGGAAGAAGGCTGATATTCTTGTCTTCAATACCGGACACTGGTGGACTCATGGAAAAACTGCTCGAGGGTTAGGATGCAATTATTTTAATTTCATACTTTGATTAATATATGCATTGATTTTATTTAATAAATTTTTGGAAACTGTGTTTTTCTTTCCCCATGTATATTGAACTCTAGCTTGCTTAAGTAATTAAAGGATTCATCCTAACATTTTCTGCACAAGAATGTCGTCCTCTTGTTTTAAACTGCTCTTGGCAACATGGAAGATTGGTGTGTACAGTAATATCAAAAGTTATGAATTAAGAAAATTTGAATTGTCACTTTTTGGTCCTTTTTTCTTATTATGTTTTATTCACTAGTCACTGCTACCAGTTGCTAATTGGTTTGTCTTTCATTCCTTAAATTAGTCATCTACCAAAATGAAGAAAGAAAATAGTCGTAACTTTCTTAAAACATAGAACAAAAGAAGGTGATAGTGTCTGATTTGTGCAGGATAAATTACTATAAAGAAGGTGATTATCTGTATCCAAAATTTGATGCAGTGGAGGCTTACAAAAAGGCTATGGAGACCTGGGGAAAATGGATCGATCGTAATATCAATCCGCGTAAACAGATTGTCTACTATCGCGGATATTCTAATGCCCATTTCAGGTATTGATTTCTTTTTCACATATTTATTGACACAAAATCCTTGGCCCCTTCTCTTTCCAGTCTACTAATAATAATACTGAGGATCATGTCTGTGTAAAAGAAATAGGAAACCTATTGCTGTAATCCACATCATAATAATGGAGAAAAGAATAATAGAAGAAACCAATTCCACACCACCACTTGCTCTCTCAACCAAATAACATTGATAATTAACATTTGGCAGGGGTGGAGACTGGGACTCAGGTGGATCATGCAACGGTGAAACTGAACCAGCTTTTAATGGTTCCATCCTGAATAACTATCCTTTGAAAATGAAGATAGTGGAGGAAGTGATCCAGGGAATGAAGTTTCCAGTAAAGTTATTAAATATCACAAAACTGACCAATTTTAGGAAGGATGGTCACCCATCTGTCTATGGCAAGGTTAACTTGGATGGGAAGAAAGTCTCTACAAGGAAGCAAGACTGCAGCCATTGGTGTCTTCCTGGAGTCCCTGATGCATGGAATGAGTTAATTTATGCCACTCTGGTTTTTCAACAAACAAAATCAAGGTATTGACTTACATCATTCTTCTTTCTTGGAGTTTACTTTTTTTATGCGGCAAAGAAGGGAGAACAAAAGAGAAAACGGAACTTCTTTGGCCTTGACTTTCATTTAGGAGGTCACTGAAAGCAATGGAACTTGTTCCCCCTGTGGTAGTGCCCTTTTGGGAATTATCATGAGTTAGTTATTCGGTAGCATGGAAAACTGTACTTTATTGCACAGAATCAAGTAAGAAATTAGAATAAAAATTAGTGATGTTATTGTGGGATTATTCTCTCGAGTGTACATTTTAAATTGAAAATAGTTTGTCAATTTTACATTTTAAATTAAATTATGATTTCAAAGTTAGAGGTGTGATATGGATAAGAGCTGTTAAAGGAGCATTGATGATGACTATTAGGGTTGGTAATGAATAGGATCAATCTCAAATTAATTTCAGTCTCAATTTCTATGGTGAATTTGATTCATATATTAAATGTGCTGAAGAGATATATAACTTTAAACTGTTGAATATAGATGTATCTATAAATAATTTTTAATTATAGATCTTAGATTTTTTTAAAGATACTATAGATAATTTAGAACTCAAACTTAAGATCAATAACTAAATTGATTACAATAGTGCAATAGTTATCAACTAACCTAAATGATAGTTGTATAAATCTAAAATTTTCAAACATGCATTATTATGATTAAAGAAATTTACTATAATCTATGGCCAGCAAAATCAGCCAGAATGTGTTTATCTCCTCAACAAAGGATGATGCTTCTCTATTCTCAATCTAATTAAAGAAAAAAAAATGAATTATTAGATGGGGTTACAGTCTAAAGAGAGAATTGACGTTGATAGAATAAATCATTTATATAAAATTATTGAATAAATTAACAACTCAGTTTCATAAAGTATTCTCCATTTGCAATCATATTTTTCTAATTTAATTGCCTTATACTTTTAATATTTATAGTTTTACATCAACCACTCTTTAAAAAAAATCGCAGAAATATAATTTATAGAATTTATAGAAACTGTATTAGAATATAAATAAGAGCATGAGAGGATCAATTTTGACCGTGTAAAAAAAATAGTTATTTTTTGTGTATTTATGGTTATTCTTCTCTAGATATTTCTAATTTAATATTTGTTATTTGAGTTATGTTAAGAATATTATTGATGTACAAATTGTAACGTCCCTTTTAATTAATAAACATAATTAAAATAAAACGTCACACAAATAAAATATAATAGTGCAGTTTTGGAGTTTAAACTTAACTCTTTACAGCTATCCAAAGCACACCACGATGCCAAAACTAAACGGATACAAAGTTCAACATGAACAAAATAGGAAATTAAGAGTTAAGCTGATACATGAGCCACAACCCAAAAAGAAAACACCCAAAGTAGAAGATGCAGATGACTAAGCAGCGGAACCATCGCATCCCTGATGACCACAGGTGTTCCTCGCATCTGCTCACATCAACGAATTGATGATCATCACAAAAGAGAGAACCACACATACGAAGCACACAACAGAAGGGTAAGCTAGAGCCAAAAGTGATTTTATCATACAATCAGACATACTTTCACAATCAACAACATATACATCATCTGAGCATGTTATGAACATTTCATCAATACACTACGACTCGACTCATCCGGATACATATAATCTGGTCGGATTCAGCGGATGCTTGCACTTGTGGTGGATACCTCTGCTCACCCCCGAACTATGTGTTACAAGTATTATAATGAATCAATCCCCCACACACAAGGTTAGCTCTTAGTGAGTTTCAGGCCTCCTGCTACTCTCACCACAAGAGTCAGTCCGCTTTAAGTGAGACTAACTGACTACTTAAAGTGTCAGGATGCAATCCTTACCTTGAATTCTTACCGAATTATATAGATGAGGCACCACCATGGACACCCACTAGCAGGGGCCATGGAATTACGTCCTGACCACTGAAGCACGACCCTGAAATCTCACCTAGAGATTTCAAGGAATTACGCACTGACGCGTACCAATCATACTCAAACAATCAAGAAAGATTTTATCATGCATGTACATATATTATGTCGACCTTTGTTACCAATCTCTCTCAGGTTTCAGATCAAACCCATACCAACTCATCATACTCCATCCATGAATACCAAATCTCAACTCATCTCATTACCATGCCACTTTCATAACCAACCATTCCATTACATGCCAAGATTCATTCAAGTTCATCATTCACAACTCATACACCCTCCCAATCATGCATATCCATTTGCCCTCATGCCATTATGTAATAATTCACTTATATACAAGCCAAACATCCAAGAGTATAGAAAACATCACACCAGAACGTAATCTCGCTCAGCTTTTCGCTCAGGCTGAAAGGTCTCGCTCAAGTGAGAGGGTCTCTCGCTCAGGCAAGCCCTCTTCGCCCAGGCGAGAGCTCGACATACATGTATAGTGACCTCTGCGCATTCTCGCTAAGGCGAGACCCTCCTCGCCTGAGCGAGACGCTCGCTCGCTCAAAAATAGAGCTAGTCACCTGAGCGACCATTCGCGTGGGAAAACCTGGGCGAGCCTCTGTTAATCTCGCCTAAGCGAGGCAGGCTCGCTTGGGCGAGGCAGGCTCACTTGGGCGAGAAGACCACTACTCACCATTGTTCTCTCGAGTAACAACCACCCACACACATCCAAACAATTCAACCGACATTTTCAACCGATTATATTCTCACACAGGCCATTCAATCATCATATACACATCAAATAAACAGATTCTACCAAAAATATAGTAAGGTCTAGCTTCCCTTACTTGGAATGAGCTAGTTTAAGACTTCGACACCGAACAGCGGAGCACCACAGCTCTAGGAGAAGATTATGGAGCTGAAAAAACGAACAGAGTGTGTTTACTACAGTAACCCTAACATTGACCATGGAATAAGACCAAAGATTGAAAAGTATGAGTTGGGGAACACTTACGTGAGCCAAAGCGAGGTCAAGCTAAACGTGAAACTGAGTATACTTTGGAACCCTAGCGGAGGAAGACGGCAACAGCTCTAAGGAGGTGAGGGTTCTGTTTTACAAAAAGTGAGCACAAAGTTAGGGTTAGGACAGATTAGGTCTGTTTCCCCCTTTGGGCCAACCCTAAGGCCCAATAGTTTGGGTAGCCTTTAAATAAAAGGGCAGAACGAAAAGTGGGCCTTACACAAATAATATAAATGAAAATTAATTAAAATAGTGAACCGATGTAAATTGCTAAGTCAGAAAGCTTTATTTGACCATCACTTTTCTTAAAAGAAATACATAGCTAATTAATTACAATATTTCCTTCTTATAATATATATCTTATATCTCTCATATTTTAATAATTTCTACAAATTTTTAACGTTCATAATATCTCATATTGTAATTATATGACCTCTAATATTTCATATTGTAATATGACTCTTAAAATTTCATATAAGTATGCATCTCAATTAATTCCCTATCAAACTCTCAAGATAAAAACGCGGACTTAAGTGAATGTTTATTGTATTAAAACACCCATTACTCATTATCCATGGTTAATAAATATCTGCAAGTACCAACTATCCGCTTATAGATTTTATTCATGAATACATGTGGACACAAATATTTTTGTAATGCCATCCATAAATACCTGCATTTTTTATATTTTATTTTTGAAATTTCTAAATAAAATTATTTTAAAAATATTTAAAATATAAATTTAAATAAAAATATATTTTAAGTAAAGCTTAAGTAAATTAATCAATAAAATGTTAATGAAAATAATTTTAGTATTTTAAAAGGAAAATTTAAATTAATTGACTCAAAATATAAATTTTAAAAATTAATCTCTTACAAAATAACATCAATTTTGTAAATTCAAATAAAATAAATAATTATATGAAGTCAAATTTGATTATCTCATAATAAATATTTTTTTCACTAATTAATTTATTTTGATTAATTGAATTTAAAAAAAGTATACCAATAAAATTTTTGTTAATAATTATTAGTATGTATTCATGGATTGGATACCATGGAATCCATTACCTACAAATATTCATAAAAAATATTTTTTTAATATTCATCACATATTTCATCAACAAATATATGTGGGTTCAACCATAATTATTGAATTGAGAAAAGGAGGTAATAAAATGTATGAATGCCGTTGTTAATCGATCTTTTGCATAACAATGATGTTTTTCTGATTTTTTAGAATTAATATTTATAATATGTGTATTACATAAATGTTTATTTTATTTTAGTGAATTCACTTGTTAATTCAATTTTAATTGCATCAGTCCGAGTAAAAAGGAGGTAAAACATATATAATACATTTTTATTAAATGTATTAATATCATTAATAAATAATAGCAGCAAAAAATCTGATTAATTCAATCTAGTGAAGTATATTTTTTTAATTATATCTTTTCATTTACAAAATTAAAACTTAAAATTTGTTGAAAAAGTTAATTGCGTATAAATTGAAACTAATTCACAGAAAAAAAAATCATAACAGAATATATAAATATTTTTTAAATATATATATATTGTATGGTAACCTTGTAAATGACCTGAAAAAGATAGATATGTAGATAAGTTTGCGTTCTTCATGTTTCTTTTCGTTTTTAAATTTAAAAAACTTTATAACTTTTTTATAATATTTGAATCAGCTTAAACATACAAGAATCTTATATGTTAATTATAGGATATGATAATTTATGTAAATGATTTTAACATTATTTATAATAAATTATAACCATTTGCTTATTTTACTTATTTTAAAAATCTAAGGATTTATTTATAATATCGTAAGTAATCGGCGAATTTAGATTATTTTTTGAATTTTTTTTTCTTTGTATTTTCATAATACATTGATTATCATTAATTTTGATATTTTAAAATATATTAAAAAAGTATTTAAAATATTAACCCAATATATTTTTAATATTTAATAAAAAATAACATAAAAAAAAAATCAGTACTCGTACTTCACCCTTAAAAGCACGAACTGAAATCAATTTGCTTGGGTGCACATGAAAGTATCGCACTTTGATGAATTGAATTTGTTGCATATATTACATGAATATTTTGGCATATGTGACGGCCTCTTTGAATTGCTTCTGTGGCGGTGCAAAAAGGAGTAGTAGGCAATTTTGTGTGGGCCATGATGATGACCCAAATCTGAATTGCGTGGGCCAATTTTGATTCATGCTTTTGTTTTCACACAGTTGACCTTTCTCAGTGTAGTAGTCATTTTATTTATTTATTTATTTACTACTTTTTTACTTAAAAAAAAAAAAAATTGTGGAATTGAAATGAAGAAGGAAATCGGTGGTATCCTTCCTAGGGTTAAGTTTGATTAGTTGGAGTATTGAACAAGGACAACCTTCGAGATTACATTGTACCATTCATTATTTATTTGTTATAGTTTAATGTCTACGAAGCCATGCCTCTTTTCACACCACTGTGCTAACCTTGTTATTATTATTCAATTCCTATGACCAAATGATTGGTGTGACCAAGATCATTGCTTATGCTTTCTTCCATTCTTTTTCTCTCAAAATCAAAAATACAATTTCATAAATTATGAGTAAAAGTCAAATTTTATTTGCATAGAAAACAAGTTTTAATTAAACAGAGTTTGCTTAAGTGGCAAGGTATATCAATTCTAAGCTTGCTCAGTGGGCAATGGGGACCCACGTAATTATGTTTGAAGAATCCATTATTTTTATAAATTGACTAATTAATTAGTATTATGTTGGACTCCTATATATAATCGTATGTATATACGGTACGGCCATGTTTGTACTTCTACAGGAATTCTTGTTCAACGTTTTGGTCAAATTATAGTTTCCAAATTTCATGTGAATAATACTCATCACAAGTTTGTTTTACATAAAATTGGATAAGTTTTTGTATTCAATCATTGAGTATGTATTATTTTAATTCATCATAACAAGAAGTTTAATTTTGATCATGTACGGTAAATATAAAATTGCTAACACATTTTAATTGAACTCTAGTACGTAATACATATATAAAATTAAACAAATTGGCTAGAATAGTATAAAGATTTTTGGAATAGAAAAGTAAATTACCCTAACATATTGTTCACTTTCCTTTTTTGCTTTTTCGACCAATTATAGATTACTATACTCATATATATTATATTTATTGCATATTATAATTAGTTTAACAGTGTTAAAAAATATCTTTACACTCTAATAATATGCATACAATTAAAGTCATGATGAAATAAGTTAATAGAAAATACTAATTCATATAAAAATGGTTAGTATTATGGTGTTTGATTTAGTTCCACATCGCTTAGAATTGTGAGATGTCTCTATTTTACTACATAAGAGACCCTGTGTAAAGCTTGAGATATACCAGAAAAAAAAAAGATTTTCTAATGTAGTCGTAGACGTAGATATAAACATTGTATGTCAAACCATGTTAAATTCTCTTGATAAAAAAGAAAAAACTAATTTTCCATGAATTTTTTTATAACTAATTAATTACCTAAAGATATATAGGTATATAAAAGTTGAATTGAATTTATAATGGTGTCATCGTGGCATAAATTAATTGATGGTGGCTTATTACTGTGTGACATAGTAATGTTTAATGGTTGGAAGTTGAAAGTATGCTTGTCAACTTGGGTAATTATGAAACCTTTTCGCAGACAAATGCAAGGTTTTCTTGCTTCAAAAATATTTTTAAGATAATCACTATCATAATAGCATGGTAATTACTCTCTATTATAGTTATGCAAACACCGGTAGGTTGGATTTATAGTATAGAACTAGTATTCGCATGTGTTCTGAAGAACACCATGTCTACAAAATTTGATGAGAAATACTTGTGCTAAGTAAGAGGTTACACTATAAAATATTTGATGGAAAAATAACTTACTCACTACAAATATTGTTTATGAATTCTGATTGAAGAAGCATTGGATTTGTGAAAAACAGTGTGTTTGAATTGATTTGCGATCCCTTAAAAGACGCTATAAAGTTTGTCTAAAACTACGTTAGTGTGTGTGGTGGCATGATAAGGGCAGCCACTGTCTCTTAGTAATGATTCTGTTGAGATTTGGATGTTGGCACTTAGTTGGATAATGTTAGGATTATGACTTAGCAAATTCCATGCGCTTTCTCTCAATGGAACTTTGCCCTATTATGAAATGCAACCTACTCCTGTCTTGTCTTGTGGGTTGGTTCAAGAACCACCTCAACACTCAAAAAACACACACACAATTGCTCATTATTCTCCACACACATTACGCACTAAACAACCCTCATTCAGTTTTTTCAAAAATTAATTGTTGTGAAATTTCCCTACGATTTCCTTCGGACCACCCACCAATAATATACAAATGAAAACTCACATTCTTCTATATATATATGGTTTGGATTCTTGTGAAGCATGAAAATGCCAACGTTTCACGTCATGGATCGCAGATATAAAACAAAATCCTATCTAACACAGATTTAATAATATTCCAACTTTACAGCCCTAATCTCTGATCAGTGGTCTCACTTAGGGAATTATTTTATCTTTGAGTTTCAGCCATTCAAAACCTTATTCCTTATCCGTACCATCGTATACGTACATAAACGCACACACATACAAAAATAATGAATAAACAAATGAGAAATAAATAATTTTGATTAATTAGTTTAAATTGAATAAATCTACAAGAGAAGAGACACCTGATTTACTAACTACGTATCTATCTGAGCCGCCCCAGTTTCCTCTCTCTTCGATGTGGGGACCGGAGGAATATATAATATAATATATATATGGTATGTACTGTTTTTCATTGTAATCATAATTAGAAAGGTTTTGGGTTACGTGTAGCAACAGGTGGTTGATGATATTCCAATTTTGATGTATCAATTTGTACCCTCTAACCCTATATTGTTGTTTCCTTCATTCAGTTTTACTAGTTTGTCGCACGAAGAACACATAGTCAGAGTTGCCGTTTTGGATAGTTGAATGCAGAGAGGCGATGATGGTCCAACCTTAAGTGCACGTAGTTCCTGCAATTCCTTCTTCAATCTTTTGTTCTCATCGCTTAGATTTTGACACTGTTTTTTCAACCACTCACGGTCCACTTCTGTCTGCTTCAGTTTCGTCCTGAACAATTTAAATCTCAAATTTAATGCACGCCATAGGTCCATATAGTCAACACAATTAACAATTTATTAAATAAACAAAATAAAACCGTGGAAAACTCACAACTCTCCCTTTTCTTTTCTCACTTTTCATCTCTACTCCCTTAAACATTCAGCTTTGAAAAAACCCAGATATTCGATGCAAAGCAATTCATCAAGAATAAACAAACCTATATATATACATCAATGAAACGAAAGCTATATATAATTAACGTACCTTGCTCTTCTGTTCTGAAACCAAACTTCCACTTGTCTTGTCGTTAAATTCAATTGATCAGCCAGTGCTTGTTTCTGGACCTGCATGTGGAACCAAAACCAACGCATAAACAACAGAACACAATTAACTGATGAATATGTATGATACAAATGATCATGTATAGACAGCAAAATCATCATGAATAGCGTTACGTGTATGTGTCATACATATAATATATAAAAATTAGAAGGAGAAAAGGTGAATATATACCGGATTAAGAGTGGTATGAAGTTTGAAGCTGTTCTCAAGCATGGATGATTGGTCCTTGGAAAGCCTGAGTTTTTTTCTGCATCCTTTGTTGTTGTTGCTGTTATCAGAATCAGTGCTCTCTACCTTATCATGATTCAAGTTAATGGCTTCCCCTTTAGGACAAAGCTCAAAAGCTAAGTCTAGCACGGGTCTGTTCTCTTTCTGCTTACCCTTTTTTGGGACATACCCTCCCATTCCAAGGCCCAAACAAAGCCCAGTGATGCATTCTTCAGCGTCTTCCATTTTCAGAGAGAGAGAGAGAGAGAGAGAGAAGGGGTTGGAGAATTGTATTGTGATGAAGTATAGTCAAAAGGGAAAGTTGGGTTTATGAAAGAGGTGGATTTAATACAGATTTTATTGTTGGGTTTGGTCTTGGTCATACAAATTCAATTTCAATCGGTTATTATTATATATGGCTACTTGGTTTCATTTTAGAAAATATATAAAATTGTTTGTGTAGAATAATTATGATACTAATGAATGACGACTACATATTAAATGTGACAATAAAAAATTGAAAAGGAGTAAAAGCATGCGATAGGATTGTGACCCCTCTTAGGAAACCAAATTTTTTTTCTTAATATATGTTTGACAATTTTCTCCTTTTTTTCTTTGTGCCAATTCCAACCCTGTTCGAGTCAGCTCATCGTATCTTTCCCACCACTTTCCTATGATTTGCGTTGTCTTCACAGGTGGGTTCCAACATTCACATTCATCATCGTACGTTGAAAAACATTTTATACTCTACTACAAAAATTATGTTTTACTACGGGATAGTTTTATATTCACAATAATTCAACGTCAAGCAAATAATCAATTTAAAATAAGTACCTTTTTTTATTCAATACTAAAACAATTGATATTCGATTACTTTATATTTTTTCTGCGTGCCTTATAATCCTACACCAACCAATGTAAAATAATGTTCCCATAGTTGTGTAACAGGATTCAATATTCAAAACACGTAACTAACAAAAATTAAACCAAAATAAACGAACTGTGAAAATAATAAATCACGTAAATGAACGCTCTTATTTATTTGGACTATTTTCATTAGTCTACGAGGGGCATTTTAGTAAAATGATTGCCATTCATTTGAAGTTAATGGTGTGGCAACTGAAAATTTGACATTAACTCAAACAAAGAGATTTTACCACACACATTTCTGAAACATAATTAATGCATGCTTTAAAAAGATCTTTACTATTCGTTTAAGTTTATGGCCTAAATTTTTCGTTTCAAACTAATATTTACTCCCCTATTATTCTCTTTAATATAACATATTTCAAACATAATTACATATACCAAACAATAAATAATTTAATTGATTTTTTTAAAATTTTAATAAATTTTTTAATATTCATTATTAATTGAAAAACATACATGTTCATAATATTTAATACGAGCCAACTATAATTTTTTTAATATTTTAGAAACTATAAAATACTTTACAAAAATAGCCATCAATTTCTTCTAACCTATACCTCTAGAGAGATTAGTTAATATTCTTTCTGCATTATCTCTTTTAAAACTATAGTGGTTTTGACAAATTAGTTTGATTTCAAAATTATAGTAGTTTTACCAATGTAAGATAATATTAGTAACATTTGTTTTTCATTTATATTTTTATTTATTTATAACTTTATATAAAGAAATTCTTTCTTTTGCTCTTTTATGTTCATATTTCATAATTTAAATTTTTTCTTTTGTAATATAATTATTTGTTAAATTTTAAAAAATTAATAGTTATTTTACACTATAAAAATGTCTATCTTCTTTTCTTTCTTTATTTCCTTCTTCATCAACACTTATTCCCTCATCTTCTCTCCTTTATTTTTCTTTCTTAGCAGCAGTTATTTCTCGTCTTATCTCCATTTATTCCACTTTATTCTCAATAAATATAAATTTATTTTGTATATTAACTTAATAAAATTATAATATCATGATTTACTAATATAATATCATGCATTATTTAAAAGATACGTACATATAAACATAATGACGCTTGTATTTACACTAATAGTTATAAAGCAATACATTTTTCAAAACTCTTACATTAAATATTTAAAAGTTTCAAAACTTGTGTATTGTTATGAATTAATGATTGTCCATTGATTTGATACATTTACTCATATAATTAATTAGTAATTAGTCTTTATGGTAAATATTTGTATTAACTAAGTTGATTTATTTCCTTTATGGATTACATATTGTATCTATAAATAGGACTCTTCCTATTAATAATAATAGACAGATGAGTTGCTCCTATTTTCTCATTCTCTATTCTCTCTTGTTTTTTCTCTTCTCTATTATCTGTCGTCATTCTCTATGTTATTCACTTTATTTCATAACACGTTATCAGCACGATGCTTCAACCAATTGAGGACTAGTGGAAGCTTTTTCTCTATAATGACAGTGCTCTGCGTGTCTCAGTCCAGGCTCTTTCTAATCTTTTCTCCAATTATAATTTTAACTTATATTCTTCCTCTTGCGATAAGAATTGTTTAACTTTATCAATTTTCATCTCCGTCTTATTATTTTTATTTTTATTATGACGGTGATTATTATGATTATTTTGATGATGATTATTATTATTATTAATATTATTATTTTATGTGTTAATTCTAAACATGCGAAATGTTGCAAAATTTGGATTTGTGACCTTTGATATTACAAGGAAGAATTCCTAATATTGAATTTTAAATGTTGAAATATATTTAGTTAGATGCAATGGATATTGGGATACCATTAAATAAAGAAATAAAGCATCTAAGCAACTAATTTGCTCATAACAAAAATACTGTGAAAAGAGATTTCACAAATATTGTGAATTTATTTCATGCCTATGTATGGCTGGCTGGACAAAGCAATAAAGCTTTTGATGAAAAATCATGAGATCCGCCTAATCTGCTCCATTCCCAGAAGTGAATGCAACAATCAATATTATGAATTTATTTCATGCCTTTGTATGGCTGAACAAAGCAATGAGCTTTTGATAAAAAATCATGAAACCTGTCCAAATTGGTTCTGCTCCATTCCCAGAAGTGAATGCAGCAACATTTTATTTATATTTTCATGATCGATCATGA
>Ga0214544_1005482_pt1 | contig 24528 bp, 19 predicted proteins | sample CNSS3metaG_FD_160074 | JGI IMG/M metagenome (GOLD analysis project Ga0214544, IMG submission 160074) | Root nodule microbial communities from cowpea collected in UCLA plant growth center, Los Angeles, California, USA - CNSS3 | ecosystem: Host-associated > Plants > Roots > Nodule | place: USA... | reverse complement strand
CCTTCTCATCATCTTAAGTACCTAGTTTTGAAAAGAAAAATTATTTTCATGACCAAAAACAGTTTGGCCGAGAGCTAATGTGTTGCTTGGTGAATCCATTTGGCCATTTTTACTAGGTGTTATGCTATCAAATTTTATACTTGGATTTTGGGTGATATTGGCAAATTAGTTCCATGCTTTAACTTGGTTATGATCTTTCTTGGTGTATTCATAATTTGAGGTATAATCTTGGCTTGTTCAAATGCTTTCTATAGAGATTCACTCCATAACTTCGAACACTTCAAACTCCTTTACAACATCCTCTTGTGTGATCGTAAACTCGTTGGTCTTTCTTGGAAGCACCAAAATGTGCACTCCAAAGAAATCCCTGAAAACTCTATTCCTTTACGATGAAGAACCATGAATAAAAAACGTGTACGACCATTCTCTCATTGGAATGTGGCGCAAATGTGGTTGTTCAGAGTTATAAAGCCCACATTTGCTTCTATCTCTAAAACACAAGCCCGACAAGGTAATGTGCTTTATTGAGCGATACTAACTGGTGGGTGAACGCAACTTTGATTCAATTAAGGTGATAATTTTGTCACTTCTTGTTGAAATGGATAAGTTGAAAATCCTTGTCACACTTTTTTTCCGTTTTTGTTGTGGATTGTGTGCCTATGCATGTTGTTATTGCAACAATGACAACCTTTCAAATTTCCATAACTTGAATTCGTGTATGGTTGGCGTATTGTCAACTTCTCCCGGTTGTGCCACATGTTGGTGGTTTCTTATGACTATTCTCTAGACGCATGATAAAATTTTACCACGCTCATGGTGGATGTTATTGTTGTTGTTCAAAGCTTAGGTAGCTTCAAACTATAGCATTTGATGAGTATATTTTTATACACTTTTAGAATACTTAATCTTATCTATGTTAAGGTGTAATTGAATTTAAATTCATTACTTTAACTCCCAAATGAAATAAAATGAGCTTTAAATAAAATTATGCACTATATCAAATTTTGAAGCCATATAAGATGATACACGCTATAGGTGGAAGAAATGTACAAGACAATCTAGTTAGAAGAGTGTAATTAGAAAATCTAGTCTATGAATTTTTTTTTTAAATGACTTGATAAATAATCTATGAACTTTAATGTTATTTCATTGGATAGATGTTTCTTAAACGTTTTAGTGTGTACTTTGTGCAATTGAAGCGAAATAAAACTCATAAATTGTATATAAATGATAGAGATAACTTGTATTATAACTTTATAGACGATCTGGTCATGATTAAATTAAATTTAATATTTGTCATCGGTACAACTAAATTAGACATGAAGTTGTTCATTCATTTGAATTATCTTTCAGTGTATAGTTAACATGGTACAGATTAAATAATCAACTTGTATATCTTAAGATCTGATAAGATATAAAATATTGGAAACATACATTATCTTTTGTTGGATATTATAAGTTATTTTAGAAATAATTTCTTTTAATATCTCTAAACTTATAGAAAATAATTTTTAATTTACCGTAAATTAGTTGAATAGAGACTTTAAGAAGTCTTAACTCTACTTATATCCCAACTAAAGACCTTTAATCAAGTTAAATCTCCGTCTCTAATCGGTAATGAGGTGTTCTTCCAAAATTATAACCGTACAGTATCCAAAAGTGTTGAAGAATGTGCTTTCATGTGGCTCTTGACCATTAAAATTTTTAAATAAAGAAACCATAGTTATAAAGAACGGTGTAGAACAGTGTTTAACTAAGAAGTGGACAAATTAGAAATCACGCGAGTGATGATCCAAAGCAAGTGCAACTCGTCACAGTGACGTGTATACCTTATCCTTCGTTGAATTTCCAATTTCAAGTAACAAAATCTTCACCATATTTATCATAATAGTTCTTTTTTTTTCTAATTCAAAAGTTAAATCATACTCTTCCTAAACCATAAATTCGAGCAAATTATACTACAAAGCATAGTTTTATTATTTTTATAAAACTTGTAACGTCCCATTTAATTATTAAGCGTAATTAAAAAAAACGCCACACACAAATAGTACAACAGCGCAGTCTTGGGGTCCTTAACGCAACCCCTACAAAGCTAGGCACGCCACGATGCCAATAGAAAACCAGTAGGAAAGTTTAACAGATGAATGTAAAGTAATAAAACATAATGCAATACATGGGCCATAGCCCTAAAGAAAGCCCAATAAGAAACTAAAGTCTAGTCCATGCAGATTATGCAGCGGAACCTTTACATCCCTGTTGCCCACGGGTGTTCCTCGCATCTGCTCACATCATCAACATCGCAAAAGAGATTACCACACAACAGAACACACAACAATAAAAGTAGGGTAAGCTAGAGCACAAAAGATTTCATCCATACACTCAGATATATTTTCACAATCTCATATACACATATCAATCAAGCATGTTATGACTTCTCAGACAATACACTAAGTCACGACTTGACTCATCTGGATACATATAACCTGGTCGGATTCAGCGGATGCTTGCACTTATGGTGGATACCTCTGCTCACCCCCGAGCTACTCACGCCCAAGCTATGTGTTACAAGTGTTACAATGAAATCAATTTCCCTCACCACAAGGTTAGCCCTTAATGAATTTCAGGCCTCTTGCTACTCTCACCACAAGAGTTAGTCCGCTTTAGGTGAGACTAACTGACTCCTTAGAGTGTCAGGATGCAACCTTACCTTGAATCCTTACCTAGTTATACAGATGGGGCACCACCATGGACACCCACTAACAGGGGCCATGGAATTACGTCCCGACCACTGAAGCACGACCCTAAGACCCCACCTAGAGATCTCAAGGATTTATGCACTAACTGTCGACCAAACGTATTCATTCAATCAAGAAAACCCATCATGCATATATGTATTTACACTATACCAATCTTTATAGTTAATCCCTTTCGCATCCTAGCTCAATCAATACCAATTCATGTTTCATACTCCATTCGTGAATATACCATTCCAACTCATCTCATTATCATGCCACTTTAATACCAACCTCCTCATTAAGGTCACATGCTAAGTTCATGCCAAATTCATCATTTACAATCCATGAATCACATCACTCATTTAGATTTATTTATCTCATGCATTCAACACAATAATCCAATCCAAGCAAGCATAAACCATTTCATATTCCAGAAACAACCACACAATCACACTGCCTCGCCCAGCTCCTCGCTCAGGCTGAAGGGTTTCGCTTAAGCGAGAGGGTCTCTCGCCCAAGCGAGCTCCCTTCACTACAAAAAATTTTGTAAATTATAACAGTTTTAGTACGATGGTTGTTTAAAACCATCACTTTCAACCATATAATACGACAATTTAAAAACTGTCACATTTAACATATAAAATGTGGTAGTTTTAATCGCCATATTTTGAACCGTCATATTTTATAAATAAAATATGACATTTATAACTGCCATTTCTTTTAATAAATTTGAAACTTTTAACTTTTCAGAATTCCCTCATATTATTTTAATAAATCATCTGTTCCCTCTTCTTGTATGCCTTTCCCTATTCTTTGTACCCTAATTTTCCCTATTATCTCCATCCTCCCTCATTTCTTGCAAACACATTGCCATCACATCAGACCTCATTAACACCACACTTGAATCTCACCACCACTGTCATCGTCGCATACCTCGTCCCGCCGAAACTGAAACGCAATGTGAATGTCGCACTTGGAGCTCACAGTGGCAGCACACCTGAACCTCATCATGCGTTAGCGCACCTATACCTAATGGTCGTGGGCCACCAGACTCTTATCAAGAGTATCAGAAACAATTTTTCAATTTGCTTGCTTCGATTAAGGAGGTTAGGTTTCCCCATCTCCATTTTATTTCTTTTAACACTTCCATTTTTCTTCTTTTATCACTCCTTCTCTATAATGTTGAAAGACAATGGGATTCAGAAAGTGAAGCTTTTTGATGCAGATGAATCGACCATGAGTGCCTTGGCTGGGACTGAGATTGAAGTTATGGTGGTTATCCCTAATATTCAGCTTGTTGAGAGGAATGACTATGGAAGTGGGTTAAGAAAAAAATCTCGCGTAACAACTTCAATGGGAGTGCTAATGTCAAGTGAGTTTTGTATTTTCTTTTTTCAATTTCAGTTAACTACTTCAATTGTTATTATTTTAAATCTATTGTATTGTGCAATTTGTACCGATCTTAGATTTAAACTCAATTGTCGTTATTGTATATAAAATGTCATTATATTTGTTATCTAGTAAAAATAATACGTCAGTTTTAACTAACATTTTTTGCCTCTTTAAACCACCATTTTATATGTTGTATAAAATGACGGTTTGTTGCGGCGATTCATCTATAACCGCCATATTATACTTTGTGACGGCAAGAATTACGACATTTTAGAAAACCGTCACTCAAGTAAATAACGACAGTTAAAAACGATGTAAATTACAAAAATAAATGTCGGTATTTACATGTTTTTTTGTAGTGCTTCGCCTAAGCGAGAGCTCGACACACACAGAACAACAACCACAACGCATTCTCGCTTAGGCGAGCCTCTCCTCGCCTGAGCGAGATGCTCGTTCGCTCAAAAACTGAGTTGGTCGCCTGAGCGACCTTTCGCGTGAAAAGGGTCTGGGCGAGTCCCTGCCCATCTCGCCTAGGCGAGATTGGCTCGCTTGGGCGAGATTATCAGGTCTCGCCACTGTTTTCCTGCAACAACCACACACACCAGTCCAAAACATCATACTCATACGTTCACAGCCATCATAACATCACACCAACCACATAACCTCAAAATAACAGCTAAACAACATGGAAAAATAGAATATATGAGTAAGCCATAGCTTCCCTACCTGGAAATGGCTAGCACGAGACCTCGACTCTAAACAGCGAGACGCGACAGCTCAAGCGTCTTAAGGTGCTGGAAAGAAATGGGAAGCATCGGGAATATGAGTTACCTAGAGTAACAGTAGTAGAACTATAAACACGGATGAAGGAACACTTACGTAGGGGAAAAGAGCTGGTTCGAACTTGCGTGCCTACGGTGGTACCAAACCCTAGTAGAGATTGAGAGGCGGCTGCGGTTCTTAGGACAAGGAACAATTTTCTGAAAGTGAGAGAGAGAGTTAGGGTTAGGACAGTATTAGGGTCTGAATTCGTTTTGGATTAGTCCTTGGGCTTATTTGATTTGGGACAGCCGTTACAAAAATAAGGCAGCAGAAAATTGGACCTTACAAAACTAAACATTTTAAAAATAATTTTAACTTTATATATTTAAATAATAAATTAAATATTAATCAACTTCTCAATTATTAATAATTTAATATTTTGTTCATTAAAGTTTGAAAAGATACTCAGATACTAGAACATTATTTGTGGATAGCTATGAAAAATATATAAAAACATATTTGTATAAAAAAATTTGTCATCTCTACAAACTCCATGTAATTATACAACGAAATGGAGAACGTTTTTTAGCATTTCATACTTCGCTAACACAATAAAAAGACTAATTAAACTCTAAAAGTAATAACAACATAATTTAGAAAATTAAATTGCATGCTGAAAACAAATACACCAACTGCAACAAAAAAAAAAAACTTTTAACACTTAAAAACAACAAGAGAAAAAAAAAAACCTGAAGTAGTTTCTTTAACTAAACTACGATCACTTCTCATACAACCATAATTTCCTTTATCATGTACTCAACGACCCTGTTTTAAAAGAAGAGAAAAAAAGGAAACAAGTTAATATAAAATTCATACAAAGAATATTCAAATTAATCATATAAGATATTTAATATAGAAAATAATAAATTAATCATTATGTAAACTTTTAGGTGAGATACAAGATTTAAATATTCACCTTCACAACTTGTTTATATTTTTTGATAATTATTTTATAAAAATTGAATACTTACTTTTAAAAAATATATATGTAATATTATATATGTCCAGCACTTTGTAAAAATCACATGTATTTTTATTCTCTGATAATTCTTTACCAACTATACGTCTTAATCTAGGATCACCTTTTGTTTAAGAAATTAGTCGAAGCCTTATATTTTCCTGCTCTTGAATATCAACATCAATTTGATCTTATACTGAGTCTCAATAATATATATATATATATATATATATATATATATATATATATATATATATATATATATAAACTTAGAAACACATTCTAAATGAGTTATAAGATAAAATAAATGCAAGCTAAAATGTAATAAAGTTAGGGTTATAAACGTGCAACCAAATCATCATAATATCACAAAATAGTAGTAGAAATATCACATTGCTCATTAGATCTAGAAAGTATTATTTGTTGTTAGAATTTGACATAGTTGTTTAATTCATATAACTGTTCTCCTTTTCAATAAGATTGATAAATATAATTAATTGTTTTGTTTCATGCTTATGCTTAATGCTTGTTCCGGGTATGATGAACATGTCATTAAACAATTATATAGCTATGTTTTGATACTTGAACTCTTATCTCTTTACTATTTGAACTCAAGAAATCGTCGTTCTTCACTTCAAATTCTCATGTGATGCTTTAACTCATTGTCATGATAGCACATTATTAAAAGATATTTCATGCAATCTTTATGAAGTTTTTTTTTTTCAGAAGATGATAACATGATATTCCCCATAGCTCAAAGCTCTTACCACTACAGGTCATTATTTTTCTATTTTAAAATAAATAATATTTTCTACTATTTTCGTCTTTGTAGTGTTGAAACAAAAAATATCATTCTTTGTATATTGTACTTAATTAAATAGTTTTTCTTAAACTAGTTAAACTAGTGTGAGAATTGATAAGTTTAAAAAAAAAAAGAGTAATTTAACCAATAAATATTCTTATCTTTTAGTTGTTTTCATTCCACTAAGAGATAATTATGGATATAAGCTAGTGTCCAATAATTCTCGGTTTCATGCAATCCTTTCACATGTTTATTTGAGTCCAATTTATGCTTGACAGTAACCTATATTCATTCAAAATTAAAATCTTCACATGATTTCAACTTAATGCAACTCATAAAATTCAACACATTATTTTACACATTTCTCACAAAGTATAGCAATAAATCAACTATTAAACTTAAAAGTATATACCATATGCAAATTTATTTATTTTTTTGTCGATGGCTATCTTTTGTGATTCTTTATGCCATCCAAGGATTGATATGTCGATTTAGTCTTAGGTGATTCATCATAAAAGATATAAAAGGCTAGAAAAAAAATTAAGAAAGTGTTATAAGTTTTCTTAAATAATAATGAGAATATGTAGATTAAAAAATATAGTCACATCAAGATAACCAATAAAATGTAAATGTTGTTTCATTTTATAAGTGTGTACATTCAAAAAAGTATAGTTATTAAATGATTATCATAACCATAAAATTCTAAATTGTAATAAGAATTAACATTCTTTTAAGATAAACAAAACTATATCATCGTGATTTTCTACCATTCAAAACAATAAGTTGGAGACCAAAAAATATGTATTATTTTCTCATTTAATTCATATGCATCTTGAAATTTAAAACAACTTTTTTTCCTCAAAGTATTTAAGAAGATACATTCTTATATCTTTTAAAAAAAAAAAGTTCTTGGTTTTATAAGAAATATTTTCAATACCTTTTCCAAGAAATCAAAGATACTATGTGTACTGTATGGCCTATCGACATCCTAGCCACACCATCAGTCAGGCGGCCTAATAAGCGGTTGAAGGTCGTTCGCTACAGGCAGACGATCTCTTGGGTTGTTGATGTGACAATATCTCCGGAGTGATTTAAGGGAGCTCGCGACCGAACGACCCCGCTGATCATTCCAATTGAACTTTGTCCTCATAACAGGGCCCTTCTATATGAGGACGCACGACCCTCCGGTCGGGCGTCTACACCAAAACTAAATCAGTAAGTTAAAAGTAAATTAAAGTAATACAATTCAGTAATCAAGTTTAAAAAGTAATTGGGTCATGATTAAGAAAACCCTAATCACAGACCCATGTCAAAAACTATAAATAGAAGCCCAAGGTAAGTTGGTAAGGACTTTTACTTCACATTTATTACAACATTAATTACACTTACCTGAATGAACTTAGGCTGACTTAAGCATCAGAACCTTATAGACAGGTACCTCAATCGTTTGGACAATCGAGCGGGTGAAAGCTAGAAGAAATTGAACGGTAGAAAGAAGGAGGGATCGAATGGTGGAGGGTTGTACGAAAAGACTTGAAAGACAAATCGAGTGTTTGATATAGGTGCTTGGTCCTTATACCCAAAATACCATGTTTTATATTTTTCTCAAGTTCAATGAAACGTGTTGATTGTAAAATAAATTGTTAGCTAGAAAAAGAATTTAAATAGAGTTTAGATTTTTTTGCAGAAAAATATATGTTAGATAATGACTAGGGATCATCTAATAGTTTTGAAGTACATTTACAATTTTGTTTTCTTAATACAGGAATAATAAAACATAATAGTAAACACTTTGATTTATATATGTGGATTCAACTCAAAATAGGTTAATCAATGTTCTCCTTTGTTACATGCAAAGTTTCACTAAATAAGAAAGATTATAAGTAACATTCATCGTCACTTCTGAATACAAAAAGTCATTATTGAATATCTTCATCTCCCACTAAGATAAAGAATGAATACAATTTGACACTTTTGATGGAGTACACAATGCCACTCTTTACAATACAATATAAATTAAAGCTTTTACAAGGAATCTCTCTATTAGAGAATATGAAATCCAAACACTCCTTGCACTAGACAAGATTTTACAAACACAATCCTCTCTTTTAAGTTGTCTAATAAATAATCTTGTAGATTTAATAGTAGAAGCTTGTGAATTGTTTTAATGCAATGTTTCACATTGATCATGTATAGAACATTGATCGCACTACTAGAATTTCTCATATTACACGGAATTTTTATGCAAATTTGTTAAAAAAATTTATAAGAAAATTTTTTTTTTCTGCTATTTTTTCTAAGAATTTTATTTAGAAGGTAATTCTTTCGTAGGTAATCATTTCCTACAAAATTATTAAATTTGCATACAAAATATTTTGCAAGAAAATTGGTAGCAATTTCTTGCAAATTTTTTTTACAACAAAATTTGTAAGTATTTTTTACAAAAAAAATTTCAAAACAAAATTGGCAGAAAATATAAATTTTTTTAGTAGTATCGTTGGATTCACTTCTAATTATAAACATAAAAGAATCGTCGAAGCTTGAGAACTTTATATAGATTATGTCTAGACTTTATTTAAACTCCTTAAACATGCATGAATCGCTTTCTTATACTTTGCATAGTCCTTTAGTCTTACCCTACTCTAGTTTATAACACCTTTCTAACACTAAATGACATTATCAGACCCATAAAAATATAATATGCTATTATTAAAATCAAGGATGTATGTGGCCAGAGTTTCGTATACTTAGGCTTACGGTCCATGAAAATTTATATATACCTAACAAATTGTATAATGGGCTGGTAAAAGACATGCCTTTAACAGAGATAATAAAACATTATGTTCAACATCAGTATTTGTAACTACCCCTAGATGAAATTTGCATTCACATTTTCATGATTGTCTCTTTCCTTTGTTATTTGGATGCTAGTATGATATTCATTCAAAGCGGCGCTATCAGTGACAAAAAAAATCATGTCTGCTCAAAATTCCATTTTGTTTGATAAATCTAGGTTTTCGAATCGAAAACCCTTACTAATAATATATATATCTCTTATGAAAGCAAATGTTTCTTCTCCATTGAGAAAATTCCCACCAACAAAAGAACAATATTTATCTATCAACTTTCTTAAAAATATGTACATCTTCTACACATTTAAATCAGTATTTGTGTGATGGGTAGGGTACTCATTTCTTGAGTTTGAGCATTATGAATTATATTATTTATGATAAAGAAAAAACATAGATGCGAATCCCTATGAAAAACAAAGGGGTAGGTCCGAACCGACAACAGACACGACGCCCCACTCCAAACCAATGTCGTAAGCAGTGACTAAACCTCTTCCTGTGACTTCTTGACACGCACGCACCACACTTCCAAATTCGACACGTGTCCTTCCTCCTCACCATCCCAATCCCAAACCCTACCCTTTCTCCTCACCCTATAAATCCCCCTCTCTCCCTCATGCTCCAACTTTCAAACGCCGCCACCGCATAATTTTCCCATTATTCTCTCTCACCAACAATAATGGCCGCCGCACCGCAACTTCACTTTCCCCCAGGATTCAGATTCCACCCCACAGACGAAGAACTCGTCCTTCATTACCTCTGCCGCAAATGCATCAACCAACAAATCGCCGTTCCCATAATCGCCGAAATCGACCTCTACAAATACGACCCTTGGGACCTCCCAGGTAATTTCCAAATTCAAATTACCCTTTATTTAAATATTTTCTTGTTTTATTATTTTATTTCTGAAATGCTTAAATATTTTTTTCTTATGTACAGGAATGGCGTTGTACGGAGAGAAAGAGTGGTATTTCTTCTCGCCGAGGGACCGGAAGTACCCCAACGGTTCGCGCCCAAACCGCTCCGCGGGAACCGGGTACTGGAAAGCAACCGGAGCAGATAAACCGATTGGTAAACCGAAACCGGTTGGGATAAAAAAAGCGTTGGTGTTTTATTCTGGAAAAGCGCCCAAGGGAGAGAAGACAAACTGGATCATGCACGAGTATCGTCTCGCCGAGGTGGACCGTTCCGTTCGCAGAAAAAACAGCTTGAGGGTGGGTATATATATATAATATATCTTTTTCTCTCTTAATTACAGAGGGTATAATAGACCTTTCCCAGAAAAAACATAACGTACGAAACTACTGTTTTACCTTTAATAAATGGTACTGGTTCATTGCTTCCAATATCAAGAAGTCTCGGATTACGATAACTTGATAAAGACGAATCACTAGAAAAATAAAATAAAATGTGGCGGACCAATTATTAGTTTCTAATTACGGAAATGATTCGTTCTTATCTCGATAAAGTTCGGGATATTGAAAATTAATAAATAAATTGATGAAAATGTGTGCACCTGATTGTGATTTTGCAGCTGGATGACTGGGTGCTGTGTCGCATATACAACAAGAAAGGCCCAGTTGAGAAGCAACCACCGGTCAAAATTGAGTGTTCCGAATTGGCGGACGAGAAGCCGGCGATTGCGCCGCCCTACGCGGAGGCGACGGTGGTGGACTGTGTGAACTTCGAGGCGTCGGATTCGGTGCCTCGGCTGCTGACGACGGACTCGAGCGGCTCCGAGCAGGTGGTCTCGCCGGGGCCGGCGAGCGAGGTGCAGAGCGAGCCGAAGAGGAGCAACATTGAGTTTGAGTACAATTACGTGGATGCCACTCTGGCGTCGCAGTTCCATAGCGCGAATCAGATGTCGCCGCTGCAGGATATCTTCATGTACCTCTCGAAACCATTTTGAAAGGATAATTAGGCGCCAGAACGACGCCGTTCGCGTGCGTATGAACGCATGCATCGATTTTTGCGGTGGCTGCATCGCACGGGGAGCAGGAGACTGAGTGATGGAAGGTCCATGAGTGTTCCCGTGCTGGTGCGCGCAGGTGATATTATCAAAAGCAGAAACAAAAAAGTGATTCTTACATGAACAATTGAAGATGATGAATTATTAGTGTATTAAATTAATGAAATATTAAAACATCAATAGTCTTATAGTGTTAATGCGGGGTTATTTAATGATACTTAGTTAATGATGTGTTAATAATCTATTGATTTAATACGCCAAAATTCTTACAATGATTTGTATTATATGAGACTATTTTTGGCTGGGGAAGAATTGTTTTTTCTCTATTGAAGAAAGCTCGTGAAGAACTTATTTTTGTAAACAAATTGTTAAACTTATTGAACTTCATTAGTGTTCTAAAATGTATTTTGAGAATATTTTAAAATTCGCTTGAGTTTATTTTATTTTCAAAACAAGAGAAAAAACTTGTATATACAAACATTTAATTATATTTTACACATCATCGAAAATGAAAGCATTCTAGTATGTACTTGGTATTTTTTTTAGATGAAAAGATAATTTTCTTTCTTTTTAATTTTTGGTTTCTCATTTTTTTTCCTTCCTCTTGCACCTTATCGAGGACTATGTGGATCATTCATATTATTCTATTAGATTTTTGTATTGTATATAGTTCCAGAAAGCAGACCAACCCCATCCTCTCTTTCATAATGGGTCGACTTAGCTGCTAAATGGGTTGGAGTTTGTATTTACGGTGAATACCAAATTTATTTTTGTTTCGTGATGGAAATCATCACTCTACTTCTCTAACAACATTTAAAAGTGAACTTTTATATCTAGATAGCTTGCTATTTTAAAATTCAGTGAGAATTTTTTCTAAATATTTTGAAGAACTCGAACACTAAAAATGAACCTACATCATGTTTATACCATCTATTTTACAAAAGTTTTCAAACTTTCCAGAATTTTCTCTCTATGATCAATTCAAATAAAAACAATTTTAAAAATATTTTAAATTTATAAGACCTTGAGAAGTCTTTAAAAAACACGATAAGTATCATTTGGAACCTAGAGAAATCATCTATTATGACTAATGTATAGAGGTTCCCACCAAGACTTATGGTTCGTGAAGGTCCAAATAGGTCAATGTGAAACAATTCTAAAGGTCTTTTTAGTTGAAACACAATTTTTATATTTGAAAGAGACCTTGGTTTGTTTCCCCTTTTGGCATGTTTCACACACTTAGGATTAACACAATGTTATCACATGCATCAAAGATAAGACAATGACAAGGTTCAAACACTACTTTGTATCCTTTATCACAAAGTTGACTTATACTTATCAAATTATGCGTTAATCTTTCAACTAGGAGCACATTTTTTATGTTGAATGAGGATTCATTGCTTATGATTCCAGTTCGAAGTATTTTCCTTTTGTTGTCATCTCCATAAGTCACAAATCCTCCATTTTTCAAGTTCAACTTTGCAAATTTTGTTTGATCACCTATCATATGCCTTGAATACCTACTATCTAGGTACCACAAATCTTTCTTGTCACTTTTTATGACATACAAAACAAATTTACATTACATGGTACCCTTGATAGGTTAGGTCCAACATGGTTAATCCTATCTTAGTCCTTTTAGGATCCATTTCAAATATCCTTTAGGTATCTCATATTTTTTTGCTTTGTAGTTCTTAGAAACATGATATTTTCTCATACAATAATTGTAAACAGTTTAAGATATTTCACTTGATTTGCTAGTGGAAAAGAAATTAGCAAACTTCTCGACTTTCTTTTCACTAAAGGAATTGTAAAAAATTTCAGCCTTTCCAAAGCACAATTTTGAGAGCCAAGAACAACTTCTAAATTTGTTTTTCACAAGGTTTTAAAATCAATTGATTTTCATTACAATAGGTTGAATTATTGTAGATCATATCCAGGTTTTCAAGATCAATTGTTAAATCAGTTAATTCTGTTTCTAGATGATTAACTTTGTTTTCTATCCGATTGTTTAAACCTTTTAGCCGATTGTCTATGACAACAATTATGTTAGCTTCATCATGCAATTCTTTGAAGTCATGTAGTAGTTGGTAATAATCATGCTTGTCTTTTGATGACAGAGAACTTACTTGGCTTGATGATGATGACCCATATCTAGCCATGAGACACAAGTTTGCTTTTTCATTTCCTTCTTATGATGAGGTACTTCTTAAATCATTATTTTCTTTCCAAGCAATGTAAGCACGTCTTTCCTTGGGCTTGCTTTCCTTTTTCTTGTCAAAACCTTTCTTTTTGGTTTGATTAGTGTTTGGACATTCAATATTTATATGTCTTTGCTTACCACAACTATAACAAATGAAATTTAGAGTACTATTTGAATCATTATGTTTATAATTGTACCTCCTTTTCTTACCTTTGTTACCTATTCTCTTGAGATACTTTCCAAACTTCTTGATAAGTATATTTATATTCTCATTCTCACTAGATTCAGCCACATCCTCATCATTTTCCTCATCTTTCTTGATGCTAGACTTCAAGGCTATGTTACTCACCTTTTTCTTAATACTCTCTTGTTCATTCAGCCTGCTCATCTCTCACTCTCTCTAAGCTTTCCAAACAAGATAAGCCATTGTTGACAAGTCTCTTGATTCTCAGATGGTCGTGACATTAGGTTGCCATTTTGTCAAGAGACTTCAAGACCTTGATGTTTAACTCCTTTTTATCAAATTTCAGTCCCAATCCTATAAGATGGTCAACAATTTGTGTGAACCTTTTTCTGAACTTTAACTATGGATTCACCTTGCTGCATCTTGAACTTTTGACAAAAGGAAGAAGATGGACATCTTCCTTCAATAAGGAGTTTTCATGATGAGGATGGCTTATAAAGACTTGATGATGATATATAGAAAAATGTTGAATGCTTAAAGAGAATACTTGGATTCAAGAGATACATTGAAGACTAGTACATTTTATATTTAAAGTTCTAATTGTAATAGGCTTAAACTTTCTCTATAGTTTTAAGATTGTTAGAATAACAGCCAGCTCGCAACTCCTCTGAGAAAAACTAAATTTTCACAGAGATCAGTTTGGTAATCGATTACCAACTTATGATAATCGATTACCAAGTCAAAACTTTTATTTTTCGAAAAAATCCACTTAAGCTAATCGATTACCACGAATGGTAATCGATTATCACTGGCAGTTATAACTTGGCTCTTCAAAAATGACTCGAAATAATCAATTACCACTGGCAGTTATAAAATTATTTGTTCAAAAATATACATGAGATAATCGATTTCCATTTTGGGTAATGGATTACCATTGCAAAAATTTGTTTTTGAAAACCACTAGAATAATCGATTATCTTAAGTGGTAATCTATTATCCTTGGCAGTTTCAGCTCAACTATTCATTTCTAACAGATTTCAAAAAGCTCTTTAAATAGAACTCAGTTTCCAACTTTAAAAGCACCTTTTTAATATTAAGAGTTCTTGTGATGTGACTGCAAAGTGGTGCTCTGTGAGATTTTTAAAAATAGATTTGAAAATCCTAGTGTGAGTAAGCGATAAATTTTTCTAAGTGAATTCTTTGAAGATTGAGTTCTTAGAAGATTGAGTGTTGTGTTGTTGCTAGGAAAGTTGGTCATCCTCTGACTCACGAGGAGTTTTTGTTCATTCCTTGTGTGATTCATGGAAGGTGTTTTCATCCCTTGTGGATTTCAAGGAAGGTGTCTTCATCTCTTGTGTGATTCGTGAGCAATGTTTTCTAAACCTTTACTCTTTTATAATTTGTTTGTACTTTTATTATTATAGTGATTGAGCTAATCTCTTTATTTAAGAGATTAACAATTGGATCTAGAGTCTTTTGATCCGAACCAATATAAATATCAATGTTTATTGTAAGACCCGTGAAAATTAATTAATTAAATAATTAATTAATTAATTAAATAATTAATTAAAAAATGCGGCGGTGGGAGCCTTTATGACATTAAATATTGATTAATGTGACGTGAAAAAGTACTAGCTCAAGTGGTTGAGAGTACTTGGTTGTGTGAGAGGACTTGGGTTTAAGTCCTTATGTATGCCAATTGTGTGTTATTTATATGTTATTATTTTTAAGGTTAAATTACTCTTTTAGTTCCTCTATTTGTCATAAAATTTTAGTTTGGTCCTCAAATTTTTCGTTATCTCAATTTGGTCCTTATTTTCTTAAAAATGACTCAATTTGGTCCTCACCGTTAACTTTGACTAGACGGTGTTAAAGTCAACGCCACGTGTAAATTTTTGGTTTTTTTTTGAATTTTTTAATATTTTTAATATTTTTAATTTTTATTTTTATTTTTGACACGTGTCACTTCATGGTTGTGCCATGTGTCAAATATAGGGACCAAATTGAGTCACTTTGATATGTGGCACAACTGTGAAGTGACACATGTCAAAAATAAAAAATTAAAAAATATATTAAAAAACATATTAAAAGAATTCAAAAAAACTAGAAATTGAGACATGGCGTTGACTTTAACACCGTCTGGTCAAAGTTAACGGTGAGGACCAAATTGAGTCATTTTTAAGAAAATAAGGACCAAATCGAGACAACGAAAAACTTGAGGACCAAACTGAAATTTCATATCAAATAGAGGGATCAAAAGAGTAATTTAACCTATTTTTAAATATATGTTGGTCATGTTGAGGGACAATATAATCATTGAATTAAGTAGTCGGCGTGAAATATGAATTGGTTGAATGGTTGAGCATTGATTTGGCATTGGCATGGTTGTGGGTTCAAACCTTGGAGAACCCAAATTGAACTTTATTTTTGCTAGACTTAGTTTTGGCTTGAATATGAAAGGGTATAGAAAACCCTACTTGAGTGGGCAGCCAAGGGAGGCTGGAAAAGCACCAATAAGTGATCTTGAATGGCAATTAGCAGCCACATTAAACCAATTTTCGTTTTTTATCATTATTGCCAATTAAGACAACAATTAGTGACCAAATAAGAGAGAGGGAGAGTGTTTGGTGGGTTGCCATTGTGCTTGCAGAAGAGAGAACGAAATTAGAGAGTGGTAGTGAGGATTAAAGGAAGGAAGAAGCTATTTTGGGGATAAGGTCAAAGGACGATCATTGGTGATTCATAACAACTCCAATTTAAGCTAAGGAAACTAGGTTAGGGGAGCTGGACTTTGTTACTTTGTTCGTATTGATAATTGCATGAAATGTATGATAACTTGAATGGATAGACTCTGCCAAATTCGTGTGTTTTCGTATTTTTGGAATTTTCCAGAAATCGCTTGGCGGGTGATGAACCACCGCCAAGCGGCTCATCTTTTTGTGCTTATTTCTGGGTTCCTGAAATGGAACCGCTTGGTGGCACGTATTTGGCCGCCAAGTGACACATGGCTGCAACCCAAATTCTGGGTTTTTTGGTTGAATTGCCTGGTGGTGACGAATTACCGCCAGGCGACGCGAGCCAGTTTTAGTCGAATTTGGTGTTTTAGAGGTTCTGGGTGATTTCTAACCGGTGGAATGGGTGTTTAACTTTTGAAATAAGTAAATGGGGGTGAATTATTGTGAAATTATGATGTAATGAAGGGAGATTGGATGATTACGGCATCATTATCATTTTAGGGTTCGAAAATTTGGAAATAGTGATACCATGAGAATAATGGATGGTGTAATATCATTGTAAATTGTTGATCATTGTGTGTAGGTAATGGATTATTTTGAATGTGAGTGAACTCGTGTGGGAATTGATAGAAATTGTAAGGAGGGGAGAATTGTGAAAGGTTGGGTTCATGGGTGCTGGGAAAAATCTGGGAATTTCCAGATTGTATGCACCGCCAGGGAGCAAAGGGCTTGCCGCCAGGCGCCATCGTAGAGAAGAGGATTCTGCGTGGTTGTGGGATGCAGTTTGGGGTTTGGAAGGGGTCATTGAGGTTAATTGTGATGTATGTAAAGGTAGAAAGGAGTTAGGTAGTTATGGCGTTAAGTGGAGAAGTGATGTATGACATGAGGGCAAGTGTGTGAATTCATGAATGTTGAATAAAAGTGGATGTTTTGGCATTGGATTTCAGATTGATCAAACCACTAGAAGATTTGATAGGCAAGTAGTTTGTGATTAAGGAGGTGATATAAACTGAAGTGTCTAAACTAGAAGTATGGAGTAAATACAAATAACTTATAATGGTTATAACTGCTAAGGATTTTTAGAGTACAGGTAGCATGTGGGACAATTGATATGGTATAAGTCTATAAGAGCAATAATAGCAGAATATGAGCTTGGATGCACTGAACTTAAGTAAGGCTAAGAATTTGTAAGTCTTGAATTTATGATCCTAAAGTGGCATAGGTACTGTGGTGATGAGATAAACTTTAGAATTGATGTAGTACACTTAGAGAAGTTCACTGTGGGTTTAATCTCCAGTTTAAAAGTGCAATTTGACTCAGGTGAATAGAAAACCAGTATTGTGCAACTACTGGTATATCGCCTAGCGGTAGCATCAGGAGCAGGGGAGACTAGAGATCATGGCGCCTGGCGGTAGAGTTAGTTCTGCCAGGCGATAGAAGCAAGGACTATGTGTGCAGAGGTGCTTGGCGCCTGACGGTACGAGTCCTCGCCAGGCGGCCTAGAAGTCTGATGCGCTTGGCGCCTCGTGGTTTGTGCCAGGCGATGGTGCTGCAGTAAATGGGCATTGCAATTACCGTGGTGTGCGTGGTCTATAAGGCTTCTTTGATATCTTAAAGGTCGACTTGCTGTTGTTCCTTGAGTTGTGGCTCAGAACGTATCCCTTGAGTTGAGCTCGGGATATGGGTTAAACACGTGGCATTCCTCGAGTTGAACTCAGAATGGCATCCCTCGAGTTGAGCTTGGGATGGCAGATGAACACGAGGAACCCTTGAGTTGAGCTCGGGTTGGCGAGTGTTGCCGGTGTGAGTGTGTTGGTTGTGGCCAGTACGGATAGGTCCAGATAGATTGTCCTCCTCGATAATTAGCTGACGAGTTTGGTAGTCTTGGGACATTACGAACTCTGTTCGTATTTGGGAACTCCACCTGGCGTTACGGTGTATGATCCGTAGCAATAGTTTCTCGCACGTGCTCTATCGGTTGTGGCCGATAGGTATGGCAGCAAGACATCTTGAGGTAATCACTAGAAGATGTAGAACACGAGTAACATGGTTGTGGCCATGTAATATGGAATCAAAGGAAGGAATTTCTTTAGTATGATTGTGTTGTAATATATTTATTTGTATTATAAATATGTATATTTTGTTAGCTCACCCTATCTGCTTGTGTGTGAAGATGATCGTATACGCGGTATACGTGAGCAGATGATGTTGCAGGTGGATCTGGTGAGGCTTAGAGACGGAGCATGGGCTAGCTTGGGAGATTTTTATAGAGTTGTTTTATTATGAATTTTTACAGACTTGTAATTCTGGTTTATGAATATGGATTGGTTTTATAATTGATTTTTATAACTTGAAGTGTGGAATTATTTTATAATGTAATAAAGTTTTAAATTTCTCGCATTTTTGGGAAATGATGTTTTAATATAGGACGCTGACGTATTATTTCTCGATTATTATTTAAAATTCGTAATATCTGGTCGGGATGTTACATTTATCTTCTTTTCTAAACTCTTTATTTATCTTCACTTGCATTTAAAGTAACTATGACTTTAAGTTAATCATTAAAATTTTGAATTTTTTTTTTAAATTTGTTAAGTTTTATAAAAATCCAATTCACCCCCTCTTGGTTTTTGACCACTGTCTAGGCATTCCGCTGCGCGATACCAATATGAACAACTCATACTCTTGTATCAATGCATGCTTCCTAGCCCTCTTCACATCATTGGTTCCTTCATGTGTAACTTCAAGCACATCCTACATAACCTTTGCACTATTGCATTAAGAAATTCTAAAAATCCATCCATATTCAATACAAATGTTAGGATGTTCTTGGCTGTATAATCAAATTGAGCTTTCTTCTTCTCAGCTTCTGTCTCATCATCAATAGTATGCTTAGAAATGAATGGTCCCTTTATTATTTCATTCCAAATACCTTAGTCAAATGATTCAATCCAAATTTTTAGGCGAATTTCCAAAAAATGATACTTAACACCACTAAACTAAGAGGCCTATGTATAGAAGCACCTTTTACAAAAGGGAATTATTTTCATCCATTTCAAAAAAAAAAAAAATTAGGATCAAACTTGAATATCTTTTAAGAACATGCTATTGATACCAATTATAAGCTTTAAAAGACTTTCTTAGCCAAGAAGGGGGTTGAATTGGTTGTTACTAAAAATAAAGTTCAATTTGAATTTATAAAAGGTCTTTACTTTGAATTATAATGACCAACAAATCAGCATGCAATCTCTACTAGAACATACATTTTTAAATTTAACAAATTGATTTATTTAACATAGTCAAACAGATAGACCATGATGATTCATTAGATTAAAATAGCAACTCCTTGGCCGACCATCCCTCAACACTCTAGGCGCCGTCGTCTCCACACCCCACTTAGCCACGAAATTCCCCTCCCCATCAGGTGACATCCTTACCATTCACGGTGACCAACAACTCGCCCAAGAGTGCTATCTGGCAAGCCTGCGCCTTCAACTACCAATCCTACAAATAAACAACATTGAACGCCCACCCGGCTCTAGCATAGCTTTATCTGGCGATGACCTAGACCCCAAAGTAGGACACGACACACAAATTGAGCCAATTGACAACACTATAAGCTTGGAGCTCTCTAATGACCGCACCCTTGAATTGGGTACCGACCTTTAACAAGAACAACACGATATCTTGACACCTACCCTTATCATCAACATCGACCTCTTTGTCTGGTCAGCTGTAGACTTACCCGGTGTCGACCCTCAGGTCGCAGTCCACAAGCTCTCCATCTACAAAGAAGCCATATACGTCTCCCAAAAGAAGCGAAAGCTTGGAGAACGCAGGTTGGCAGCAAATGTAGAAGCCGAAAAGTAACTTAACACTGGCTTCATCGAGGAAGCTCACTACACCACCTGGCTATCTAACGTGGTTCTGGTAAAAAAAGCAAATGGAAATGGCGAATGTGCATCGACTATACGGACCTTAATAAAGCCTGCCCTAGAGATGCATATCCCTTACCCAACATTGACCGGCTAGTTGACGGTGTAGTCGACAACAAAGTACTCAACTTCATATACGCATACTCCGGGTACAACCAGATTCCAATGGCCACAACCGATATGAAAAAAACTGCTTTCATCATTGACAACACCAATTATTTTTACAAGGTCATGTCTTTTGGCCTAAAAAACGCAAGTGCAACCTACCAAAGATTAATGGACAAAGTATTCAGCCACCTGATGGGCAAGTGTGTCGAAGTGTACGTCAACGACATGGTTGTCAAATCACCGAGTCACCATCAACATGCACAAGACCTGCTCATGGAGGCTTGGTTTGGGATCGTCACAGGGATTTCAGAGTAGTTGATGAAATCATGCCCAAGACCTTCAAAGAGATCTCGGATTAGCTTCACATCGTATAATAGGAACTCTTTTATAATTTTTTTTAATGTTTTTGTTTGGGCATTATCGGACCTTTAGTTGTGTTAGGCCTTTTGGTGTTTCGGCCCATAGTATATAAGCCCTTGTGAGACACATTTGTATTCAGATTTGAGTTTTATGAAATAGTGAGTTTTCTCTCAAGTCTCAAGGTTCTCCTCAGAACCACCGATCCTTATCTTTGAATCTTCGCTTCAAAGTGGCGGATCTTCCTCACTTATATTGGAATATCCTCCAAGTGGTGTGAATTCCTCCCGTTCTGAAAGCCCCCAAATCAACGTCTTCCATTTTCCCCCATTCGTTTTAGGGTTCATATCCATTTTTGTTCTAGACGAATTTCACCCCCAAATCCGAGACGATCCTTCATCATATGGTAATCAGAGCTCAATTGGTTTCTCTCTTTCAAGGTTCGTTTCAGATTTTGGTGTTTTTCCTTCTGAAGTGCGTCTGTGCGTTATTCCTTCTAAAGCAAATTATGTGGCTTTATTTTACTCTCACAATATCGAGCAAAATCTACCTTTCGTGTTTAGAGTTAATTGTGGTGCATTGTTTTTTTATCACAAATTTTATATTAAAATGGCTGGAATGCATTTCTTTGTTGAGGCAAGTCCTTCGTTGGATGCGGCAATGATGTTGGCCCTGATTAGCTTGTATTGAAATTGATGCATACCACACGTTTATACAAATGTCTCAGTGGAAATTAGTCAATTCCAACGTTGATTGCACTACGGGTCACAATTTCAACACTTAAATTGGGTGGATTCAAGCGGTTATGGTGTAGGAGATTTGGACAGCAGCTTCAAGAGGTGCAAGATTTTGTCTCAAGCGGTGGTAGCTCCTTGAGATTTTCGTTTATGTAGTTTGAAAGTTCAATTGATCTGGCCCCATCATACATGTGGCAGTAGCTAAGCCCCGTTCTTTTTGGCAGCAAAGGGTCCAATTACACAACGCTGGTCTATAACAAGTTGAAGGTGGCTGTTTGGAGTGGTGTACACATGAAACTTTCTGCTGGATCATAGAAGCATAGGGACTTCTATTTGGTCTAATTGTGGCATACAAACTGAAATTTTTGTTTTAGAAGTGTGCTTGCGAAAAAATATTTCTAGTGCAGAAGCGTATTTTGGCTAGCAATTTTACCAAATCTCTTTCTAGTTGGGACACGGTGACAGCAGTGGGCGTAGGCCATTTGGTGTAGTGGCGAAAAGCTAATTTTTTTTAGTGTAGTGGCAGCAACTTGAAATCTAGTCGGTGCAACTAATATAGTGCAATGCTGATGCAACACGGATGCTTGGTTTACTCGTTTCCAAGCGGTGCAGTAGTCTGTGGTGTAATAGGTAGCGGTGAGGAGGTTTTGATAGCAAGTTTAGAAGTGGTTAATGGTATCTAGAGGCTGGTCCATCCAAAGAAAGTAGGTCATGCATTTTGGCAAGATGTGGTGCAGCAGGTTTTTGAGAATTCTGGCAAATGACAGCAACAAATTTTAGTCCAAGCGGTGCCAACACTTTCTAGATTCCTTGGTGCAGTGAATAGAATTTGTTTGGAGCAATTGGAGAAAGTGCAGCTCGTGCTGATTTTTGTTTACATGTCCTTACCACAAGGTCTTTCTAGTATTTTTGGTGGCAATTTTGTGGCAGCAATTAGTATCGGCCTTTTGGTGTAGTAAAGCGGTGCAAAGTGGATGTGCAACCATCATTCAGGTCTGTTTTGGTCCAATTGTTGAAACAACCAATCCAGCCGTGAATGTGTAGCCAACAAGCAACGTGAAATCAAAGTTGGAAGAGGCTGGGGTTGGAACCATCATGGAATGTTCAATTGGTGTAGAAAAATATTCTGAGCGGTGTTTGTAACTATCACTACAACCAATTGGATTCATGCAATTGATGACAATCATACTTGATTTAAGCATTTTGGCAATAGCTGGCCCATTTTTGGAGCAACCAAATCTATTTTTACGTGTTGCATTTCATGGTGATAGTTGTGTGTTTGGTAAGAGTTAAAAGCTGCAACATTCTATTTCAGCCTCCAATGTTTGGTGCAGTAAAAACACAATTTGTTTAAACCAACTTGGACAACAACCACTGTCCTTTATTAAATTGGCAACGATCATTGTCGTTCTCATTTGGTGCAGTTGGTGGCAACCTTTTTAGTTTGTTGTGGTAGTAGAGTAGTGTGAAATTGGAGTTCATCGTTTGTTGGTCCGTTCAGTGGTAGCAAGTTTAGCATGTGTAACAGCCAATGTTCCACTGATTCAACAAACAATAGATTAATCAACACAAAGGTTAAAGAACTGCTAACGTGCGATAGTAGGCCACCTGGGTTCACTTTCTAGTTGATGTTTTGCTACTGTTTGGGCTTCTTTTTGAGGTGTTCATGATGCTGTATTTCCTTTGTTTTGGGCATGAATTGAGTTGATTTTTGGATGTTGTTAAGATGGATATACGTGATTCTTATTGTGCTTATTTTTGGGTCAATATTCTTGTGAGTATAAGCCTCTTTTCTTGAATTTCTAGCCTCGCTTGAGTCCATTGTGTATCACTTTTCTTTTTGAGTTTGATTTTCCTTGGATTCTTGTGTTGTGGGACAATGTACCTTGGGCTAAATTGTTAGAAGAATTGCTTGTGGGAGTTTGAATTATTCATCATAATTTAGCTTGAGTATTTTGTTTCATATTTCCAATAGTAATTCTAAATATTTTGTTTAGAGTACTCTTGTCTTTTAAAGTACTTTTCTTGTTGTCAGGGTCTTAGTTTTGTCACATATTCACTCTCTTTAGTTTAACCCTTTCTTGCTTTTGGTGCTTTTTAGTTTGTCTTTAAATTTCCTTGGTTTTGTCTTGGAGTTATTGATAACGCTGTCGTTGACGCGATCAAATTAATACTACTTATCTATAACAACTTCAGTATTATTAAGAAAGTAGTCAACAAAATAGTAAGGGTAAAGTAACCCAAAGTCGTCTCCCAACGAACACGGAATTGATTTTTAACAAATTAGTTCTTATAAAACTATACAAATGAGTTAGTCAAATAAAATTATAAAATATGAGGGATAAAGATAAAAAGATAAAATAAGATATAAACAATAGTAAAGAAAATAGATTGATTCCATTGCTTTTTCAAAATAGATTCATCATCGGTTATCTAAAGATTATTGCTCAATTAATTATTGTTGTAGATTTACAAATTAATCAATGTAAAGTCTCAATGAATTTGTTGGCGTTCTCACTTTTAACCAAAGTATAGTCTCAATTAAAAGTGAGAACTTTTAGATTATCCACAGTAAATTCAACCAAAGTACAGTCTCAATCAAATTTTACTATGCCTAATCATGTCTATTCTTTTATCTCCTCACCAAATAAAAAACTTAATTAATCAAAGTAAAGTCTCAATTAATTTTCGTTAGAGTAAATACCTTTAATCAAAGTAAAGTCTCAATTATTGGTAAAAACT
>Ga0214544_1005476_pt1 | contig 24539 bp, 14 predicted proteins | sample CNSS3metaG_FD_160074 | JGI IMG/M metagenome (GOLD analysis project Ga0214544, IMG submission 160074) | Root nodule microbial communities from cowpea collected in UCLA plant growth center, Los Angeles, California, USA - CNSS3 | ecosystem: Host-associated > Plants > Roots > Nodule | place: USA... | reverse complement strand
AAAATATAAATGTTTTTTATATATATATATATATATATATATATATATATATATATATATATATATATATATATATATATATATATATATATATATACCGAAACTTTCAATGTTTCTCCAACCACTTATATCATTGCATAAAGAATATTTCTCATTTTTATTTAACTTTAAGCCTAATATTTCTACAAACTAAAATAAATTTTAATAAATATATATTATAAAAAAAATATGTTCATTTGAATTATTATAATTAATTATAATAAAATTATATATATATATATATATATATATAATTCTAAAAGAAAATAGATAATGATAAACCCTCCTCAACAACTCCTACAACCCCACAAATGAATTATAATATGACTCATCACAGTATAAACATTTCTTCCCTACACATCAATATCACCGATCACAATATTAAAATTTTTTTCCTACACATATCAATATCACCAATCATAATATTAATATTTTTATCCTACAAATCCATAGTATGTTCCTCCTCTCTAGGTGTGGTGAGAAATGTTAAGTATCATTTCATGTATTTTATTTTATTAAAAGAAATAGATTTTTGTTTGTATATTTTAAAATGTATTTTTTCTTTTGTATTTTAGATTACTTAATTTTGTAACGTATTTTTTCATTTTATATTTTAAAATATAAGTTTTGTATTTTGAATTAAGGTGTTTTAGAAAAAAAAAAATGTAAAGGGTTTTTACACCTCATGAAACGTAATATTAGGTGAGTCATATCATTAGTTTAAAAGTTACGAAAAAGTTGAGTATGCTGAAGTTCGGTCATGCAAAACTCATTTAAAATATTGTTAGCAATTAATTTAGATAAAAATTTAGAATTATTTTTTTGTTGTAGTTAAAATTGTGGTGACTTATGTTAGTAACTAGAATAATTTAAACACTAATTTAAAAATTATTTTAGTTACCAATAATTTAAAATTTATAAATTGATATCTAAATTAGACATTGACTAATATTTTTTGTTAGTAAAATGTTGAGAATAATTCAAGTGAGTCAAAAAATCTCAAATATAAAATAGAAAGTTAAATAGTATAAAAGACTCGTAATATTATTCTTAAGGTTTTGGATTAAGAGTGAAATCAAATATCTGATATGTGTAAGATTATTATATATATATAACACCATAATCTTTCAATAACTATAACATATATGATAAGATATATAAATCCAGTGGTATCAAAGTCAATGATTCTTATTTTGTAAGATTAATGTTATAAAATCACAATTCAACTCAAAATTATTTGATAATAAGATATTACATAACAACCCCGCTCATATCACATCGGTGCATGTCCTTCTATTTTGCTTACTTTATTTGAAACAAATTAGTTAAAATTGTACATGTAATTGTGCTCCTAATTTTATAGGTTAACCAGGACTTCCGCAGTTCAATCAGAGGTGGAGGAAAAGAAAGACGATAACTATTTCATAGTAATATTACGAAGAAGAAAAGTTTGTCTTTTTTTAGATTTTCAAGTGGTTGAAATATGAATAACTACACAGCCATCTATTGTGTATTGTGTGCTATTAAGTGAGATGATATATTAAGTGTGTATGTATGTCTGAAGTTGAATACTTTGAAGATTGAACTTCCTACCAATGTGTTCTCGGCACTCCTCCTAAAAATAAATGTGTTTGAATTGAGACTTCAAAATAAATTTTGCGGCCATCCCTTAATTATTGTGTTTTTGGATTAATCCTTTAATTTTATTTTTTGAAGTTTTGCTACCCTTATATTTTTCTATCTAACAACAACATACACCTTGTGCAGTTCATCTATGTGAATTGATGATGTGTAGAAAGAAAAACTTGTTGATTTTAAAGGTATCTACTACAGAATTGCTTCCTCTAACTTGTTTTAAAGGTAGACATTGGAATTAAAATTTCATAAGAGGAATATGTAGCTGGTTAGGAAGGTTGCAAAAGTGATTTACATGGAAAGTTTATTTTATCTTGCATGCAGACGCACCTTTCATAGTTCTTGATTTAAAAAGGAAACTTGGTGTCTGGAAAATCTCTATATTAGTCTTTGAATTTGTATCTGGGGCTATGAATGATCTTCAAAAGGTTATATAAAGGCAGGTTCTTGAAGTTTGAAACCAGAAATTCTTAAAAGATGTCTTTGGTCTCCTAATTTCAATCCGTTTAAGCAAAAGCTTTCTCATTTAAGAGTTTTTGGTTTGTCTCAAGGATATATTGTAGGTAAGAATTTCATTATGAGTTGAAAATGACATAGAATGGCTACAAAAAATGACATACCGTGATTTTTCTAGTGTTGATATAGATTTAAACAACAATATCGGATCAAATTCTTGCAGAAAGAGGGATTATTGTCAGCCATTGAAGAATGATTTTAAAGTTTCGGAACATCAAGCTGGTGATCAGAATATTGCACAAAAATCGGGTATAGTAAGACCTATGCGACAAAATGAAAGAATGTTCATGGTTTTGAAAGAGATAAGTTTTTTATTGTAGTTTACATTCTCTTCAATAGTCCTTTTTTTCATTTTACAATTTTCTACGTGATCAGAAATATCAAAAAATATTATCCGTGGATATATGCAGATAAAATCAGTAACGAATAGAAAATGAATATTATAAATATATACTCGTGAACAATGGATACGAATATTTCTTATACCCACATATTAACGGGTAGGTACCGATATCATAATATCGTACCCGTGGATACTTATATCCGCTATACTCTAATCTAAATTTTAAAAAATTAAAAAAATATGATTAAAATATTAATACATTCATTTTGAATGGTTATTTTTTATCAATTGGTTTTAAATTTTCATTTCTTTTATAAATTGTCATTTAACACTATTTAAATAGGTTATTTCAGTTTTAATTGAAATTTATAAATATTATGTGTTGTATTTGATTTGAATTTATAGTTAAATTATGTTGTTAAATACTTTAATTTTATTTTTATTTTTGATATAAATATTCACGAGTATCCGTGAATATTAAAAAAATATGCAAGTATCCATATAACAGATACTCGCACAGATATAAAAACGAGTTCAATATGGATATTTACCCGCTTTGTTGACATTGTATCTTACCCGCCTTATTAACATTGGTGATCATCGTTGGTATTATTAGTTAAACCTTTTTTCAGTAATCTGATAGCTTCAAACATTTGTTTTTTACTCCTTCAGTCACATCTTTCCAAGCAATTATAGCTTTTTCGGTTCTAGTCAAGTTTCAAGCAATATATTCCTCCAGTTATGGTTTCTAAACAAAATTTGTACTGAATTTTTTATTAGATCTTCATCAATACATATTTCATTCTTTCAAGCAAAGTTATTCTATTACTCGAAACATTTTTCCACTTTCTTACCGTGAACATTGTGAGGGAAGAGAAGGGCCTATCATTGTTGACAGGAACAACACCATCTCTAAGGAGAATGTTAGAAACCCAACACCAGAAGTCATAATGATTTCTGCAATAATAGAACTACAAAAGGAGAAATAAAATTGTTTGCAGAAAAGAAAAATATGGTGATTGTGTTTTGCGTCGTAAAAGCAATATAAGGGAAGAAAAAAAGCAACAAATAAATACCTGAATTGGAATTAAAAAATATGTTTTCTCTGTATGGCGAAGTTGAGTCTGTAAAAACACCGTTATACATTTACTTGATGAAGAAAAAGTCATGTGTGACCATGAGTTAGATGTTACATTAAATGATCCACCCCATGAAGAATGGGATAAAATAAATTCAATAATTGACATTAAATCAAGTCTTCTTTCACATCAGTGCTCACAAGCAATTGCTACTAGCAATCAACATTCAGAAATTCCAAATACTACGTGAACTTGCTCACTAAAATAACATGCTGAAAACATCAGTTAAATTAACAGACAAGTTAACATAAATTATTTTCTTTGGTTTGAAAGAGAACCCAAATAAACTCTTTTATCCTATGAAAGTAAAAGTGGATCATCCTTTCTTTCAAAACTAGAATTCATTTCTTGGCAGTTTTAAATTACCAATTCTTCATTTCCTTAACCAGGATTTGACATATCAAACCAAAGTTACACCTAACACTAAAACTCATTTGCTGAATGATATATGTTGCTAACAAGTTAATAAATAATTAAAGCACATTTTATAAAAATGATGAAAGAATACCCTTATCTTGTAAATCACAGGGTTATACTTCAACTCCAAACAAGAGGAGATTCATGCTGCTAATTGAACAGGGCATATCCCTTTTAGTACCTATCAGGAAGAGAAATAAGCTACTAAATGAGAATAATACTGAACATGATCCAGCACAAACTTCTATCATTTGCAACAAGGGCCAGACAAAGCTCTCAACTGTTTCCATATTATGTGATGGCCAAGAAGAATAATCTATTACACAAAAAATGCCATGAGGCATGAAAACTTGGAAACAAAGTGAGGCTCATGCAGGTGCAGCACTCAAGTTTTGAGCACTAGATTTGTTTTTTCGGCCCCAAACAGGAGTGGTCTCAATAAGTTGATGAGGCACAAGTCGTCTCTCCCGCTTAGTTAGTTTCTTAAAGTTGTGAACTCTCAACCTAGCAATATCAGCCTCTTCTTCTGGAGTTATCTCTCTCACTACAACTGTTAGCCTGCATTCTGGTTTCATTATGATTCCTGATCTTCCTTTGGCATGGTAGGCAATTCTCCTTTTGAAATATCCCTTCCCTACAAATGCTTCCGCTGCAAGAGAAACAAGGAACCAGGATCATCAGAGATACAATAACAATTAAGCCTTTCATCACTAGATGAGGTCAGCTACATGGACTAAACAACGTTGCAATGTTCTATTGCATTGCAAATCATGTAACAAAACAACTTCATTTCTAACAATTATGAACTTCAAGATATTACCTACGATGAGACGTTCTGGATCTAACCCATGATTGTGAGAGGCATTTGCTCGGGCTGAATGAATAACCTGCAGTGTGTAGGATATTAAAACAAATGCTGGCAATTTTGCTTTACCATATAGAAAGTAATAGAATAACCTTTCTCTCCACTGAAATTGAACATAACCGGAATCTAAGTAATCACAACTTGTTGTGTTAAACGCAGGCAAAATGCACAGAAGAGTAATGATACTTTAGAATTTCATATTGGTGTTATAAGTGGGAAAATGTAAAATGGCTAGGGCAGGAGGAAAAAATGTTGAGAAAAAAAAGTATTAAAATTTGATGCAATCAAAGAGGAACTTTGAAGCAATTAAAAGTATAGGTTTTGCAATCTTGTCCAATGAGGTGACAATAAAAAACACCTAGTATTACTACCTGATAAACAGTTTTTGATGCTCTTTTTATTGTCAATTCCAGCTGCATCAATGCATCTTTGACAAGCATGCCACGAACCAGAGCAGCAACTAGGTTGACCTTCTTCGGACTCTAAAATACCATCGAAGACAGGGTATGTAAAAAGCACCATCAATCAGATATGAACTAAACAATCATTTAAGATAGTTTACACATCAAATCAAGGAAGGTATTTCAATAGCTAAAAATATATGTTCTAACATGTCAGAAAAAATTGACATGCTGATTAAAATAACAGAAGTTTCTTTAAAAAAAGCTATGCAGGGCACCACATAAATGAAATAAAGCATTATAATTTTTTAATATTCGTATTATAGCGATGCTGAATATACTTGTGATGATACAATGAAACTTATTGATGTTATCAAATCAATGGTTTTCTTTTAGCTTGCATTAGTGCTTACTAGAAAACGCACAAATGGGTGGAAACATGGAAGGCTAGAAGGGAGAGATAAAACAATATAGTAGATACAGTTAAAGAAAGATTGGTAAGGAGAACAGGGATGGGAACTATGAAACCAGGGGGCAAAATGGAATATAATTATTTGAATGCTATATAGAGACACATTCAACCTTATTTTTGTTATTTATCTAACAGATTAGGATTATTTGGACTCATGGGGGAAATGTCGATAAAATCTAGCCCTCTAAAGTGAGAGGAATGCACTTCAGCACTAACAATTTCTGATTAAAATATTGAAAGTTGAGATTGTAATTAACTTCAAAATTTGTTACTGTTAGAATCACCCCTACCTTGCCATTGGGGATTACCAAAATTGTGACCTCAAAGCAGATACTTTAGTCCCACATGGACTAGGGATATATCCAATCTATAGTATATAAGTATAGAACCCCCGATTGGTACCTAAATGATGATGGTTCAGTCTCACATTGTTTAGTGATATAGCTAGGGTATACAAGTGGGGTGCAAACCTTGATTTTGTCACAACACTCAACTGTTGATCGTTCAATCAACAGTTATATAAGTGCCCTTTATTAGCTTGGTTGTAGAAGTGCAAGCATTGTTTAAAAGTATGTCATTTGTGTTATATATTCACATCGTCATCATCATTATTATGTCATATTATCATATATAAAGATGTGTGGTATTTTGTCACATAAGAAAGTGCAATTCTTGCGTCTGGCAGTGGCAGTTCCACTTGGAAAGATTAAACTAGTCCAGTCCAATAGAGTACAGCAAATTCTTTTACTTTATCCACTCTCAAAACTGTTTTGAAGGAGAAAAGCAGTTTCCGTAATAGTATGCAGTTGCATTAGTTAAATTTAAAAAATAAAAGTTGTTCCTTTTTAAAATATTATTTGCCTTGTCAATAGCACCTCATAGAGTGGTGCAATCACAAACCACCATTGTGGAGCGGCTGGAGAATGCTACAATTTCTAAATACATTCATCACACGCATTATACTGAATGAATAAAGTGAAATCTCTTCAATTATTTAAGTAATTAAAAGACTATTTTCTTTCCTTTGATGTTGCCATGTTCGGTATATTAAAAGTTATAAGTTTTCATATTGTACTTTTAAGCACTTAAAATTAGAATCATTTCAAACAAAATTCACTCAACATATACTTGTTCAGGTCTGCCAAACATGCCCTAAATGAAGGAAAACAAACTGCAGCTAAGAAAACCAAAAGCAAACAAGCATGAACAGTGATATGCATCTCAAACCTGCTTTATTCCCTTTAATATTGCTTGAACCTTTTCTGGCTTAGTAACAGCTTTCTGCTTCTGGTCTTCACCTTTTGAACTACCCAAAGAAGAAACTGGGACTAAAGGTGACAAAACAGGTGTTTCCTCAGATGAATTTGCTAGTAATGGAGCAGTACTTGAAATTCCCTGAAACGGATATGAAATTATGAAAGAAGAGAGTAGGAAAGCAACAACAATCCATGCAGAGACATAAAATTATGAAACTTATAACACTAGCTCAGTAAGCCCCGAGGTTTTAGTTTGATGATTTGGGAAATATTAAATATGAACAACTGTTTATTAAAACTCCAAACATAACTGAGTATGATCACAAAGTCTAAGAAAGTGTTTGCACAATTTAGGGAGCAGCAACAAGAATTGTTGTGAAGGTAATTTTGTTTTGAAATAAAAAACAAATTCATAAAGAAAAAGTGACAACAAATATAGGAGGATAAGATATCCCTGACAAGACACCACTGAATCTGATCAACAGCAAACTTCAGAGACTCAGGACTTTCTATTCACTCCTCAGCAGTATCAAGCCTTGATGTCTTTAATACAACAGTCCACTCAAGGCAACTCAACTCCTTTTTCTTCCCACAATAACCAAATTGGTTCAATCACTTCTCCTCCACACAACCTTCTTCCTCAAGTACTTTTTGTTCTGCCTTCAATCATGTTTATCTATGTATAGTCACTTCTTGGATCCTTGACACTGGTGCTACTCACCATGTCCTCTTCACTTTCTAATTTTCTTATGTATACACCTATTAATCCCATTGTGGCAAAATTACCCTCATGTCAACATATTCATGCCACTCACTCTAGAACTGTCAAATTTAATGACTCATTTTACTTAACTGATGTATAGTATATTCCTGATTTCCCTTTCAATTTATTTTCGATATCGAAATTGGTTGCCTCTCTTGATTGTGAACTCATTTTCTGTTCAAATTCTTGTGCTATCCAGATGTGAAAACCAAAGAGAAGATTGATATAGTTTATGTGAATGATAATCTTTACACCATGACTACTACTCTTGTCCACCCCTCTTCCCTGTAATCTGTCATGTTCATCCACAATGTCATGTTCAGCCTATTGATTTGTAGCATTATGGCATGGGTCACTTGTCATATGATAGATTAAAAGTTATGCAGCAACATTATCTTTGTATTTCAAGTGACCGACATTTACATGTAATACCTGTTATCATGCTAAACAAAAGAAATTTCCACTCAGTTTAAGTGATTTTTATACATCTCATCCCTTTGATTTAATTCAAATTGATATACGGGGACCATGTTCCAAAATTTCTCTGCATGGTCACAAGTATTTCCTCACTATTGTAGATTATCATACCTGTTTTACATGGATTTTTTTAGTGGCTAAGACTGAAATTCATGCTCATATGAAATTTGTTCAACATATTGAAACCCAATTTGGAAAATGTGTTAAGACTATCCGAACAGACCACTGAAAAAAATGGAATCGTTGAACAAAAACACCAACATCTTTTAAATGTTACACATGCTCTTCTTTTTCAATCTATTTTTTGGTGTTTTGCTCTCTTAATACTGCATATCTCATCAATTGTATTCCTACTCCATACTTGCAACATCTTTCCCCTTTAGGAAAACTGTGGCAAACCATGCGATGTTACTTCACTTCATGCTTTTGAAATATCTTTAATACATCAGTACCCCCTTAAAACTCATAGAAAGAAGCTTGATCCCAAGGCCAATCTGTTCTTTTATGGCATCTGTCTTCTCTCTGTATATATTCACACATACTGCAATGTTCTGTTGCTGATCCATCTCTGAGGTTGCTTATTTCCTACAAGAGTATTTCTTATCTCTTTTATGAGTAGTTTTATTAACTTTCAATCAGATGAATCTTTAGCCTGGATATAACCTCTCTAAAGGAGAAAACATTGAGAATCTACTATTTAGTTGCAAGAGACAACCATTGCAATTATTTAGTATACACTAGTTAACTTTAACTGGGTTACTATTATTACTACATACATCCTTGCTGGAAAAATAAAATTCACTATAGTACATGAAAATGCTCTACCTTCCCGGTTCAAACTTTAGAGTTGAAAGATTAAGAAAATGCCTTGGAATCCATTACTTTTAAAGTTTGGCAGAATTAATTTTGACAAAAAAAAAACTTAAACTGACACTTGTGATTTGAATGACGTCCAAAGAACCCCAATTTTTTAACACCTCTCACACCCAATTACACTCTTATTTCCCTTCATCGCTCTCTTTTTATAACATCACCATCGCATGTCCCACTTCTCTCTCTCTCAGGGTATAAACACCGCAAATGGATGTCCGAACTTTTTCCAAACCATAAATTTTAGTGACAAAATGATTTAACAATTCAGTCAAAACAACGCTTAGTTTTACTATACCAGTGATCATGCGATCAAAACATAATTTTACCTGATGTTGGAAACCAAGAAAAATGGGTCTTGAGAAACAGGGCAAAGTTGGTGTCGTAATTGTCCACGCTCTCCTCCCTACCTGACCTACAAAACCAAAGCAAGGTTTATCCTAACGAACCCTTAAAAGTCACAACTTCCACATAACTAAGACCACAAAAGTAAAAACATGAATAAGGGCAATAGAGAAAAGTCTTAACCTTGTGAAAGAGAAGAGGCTAAGCGAGAAATGACAAGGCTTGGAGCTGAAGGATTGGCATGGTGGGGATCCACAACTCGCTTGTGAAGGTGGCGAAGGAAGGGGAAAATGTGTCTCTGCCACTGCACCATCTTTGGTCTGTGGAATGGAACAGAGATAGTGTAGTTAGATACTCAATTGAGAAAATCCACTGGTTCTCGAGTTTGTGCAGTGATAAAAAAAAAATGGTGTTTGGAAGAGGAAAAAAACGAGAAAGATGAACAAAGGAACGATAGAAGAACATACCAAGGCAACACCTTCGACTGTGTTTGTGTTCGATGTTCAGAGCTAGGGCTACCTGAGTGTGCGCATGAGTGTGTTGTTTTCTTCCATCTTCATTTTTCACCTTTTTTTTTTCTAAAATACAATTTTGGTGCATTGGTGCATTATTTTTCAATCGTAATATTAGTCCTTTTTTAAAAGAGAAAATAAATTATAAGATTAAGCCAAAGAGAAATTTAAAAATATATATTTAATTTAATATATGAATGTTAAAATAATCTTAATCATCTTAAAATAAATAAACAGTAGACTTATTAGGACATTGCATCCATTGTTGGTATTAATATTTTCACAGCTTGTTTTTTTTTAATTAATATTTTCTAAATTTATATGATTGATTGAACTAATTTACTGTTTTTTTTCAAAATTAAAACTATTTTTTTATATATTTTAATTTAATTGACATGACCAAAATTACACATTAAAAAAATGAAAATTAGGTTAGTTTTTTTTTCTTTAAAACAATAATATAAAAAATTAACTTTTTCTTAGTGTACTTTTCTGTAGGCTCTACAAGATTGTTGGGCTTGCTTAAGATTTTTGTTGAGTTTATGTTTATTTCATTTATATGGTTCTTCTAATTTAAGTCTCTAACGATACTGTTTTAACACTAGGAAACTTCTGTTATGAACTTTTCTTGTATAGAAGATATTTATTTTATTTTTTTCGTTACTTTAGAAATATGTATATTTTTTTAATTTAATACATGTTTCGCGTTATTATTAAGCGGTCACAAAGGTTAAAATCAAAAAGTTATAAAGAGTAAAATTAATTAAATTCATGTTTAAGGAGAATCATTTAAAGAATATATTAAACTTCCAAAAAAACATAAAAACTAGATCAATAATATTTTGTCTCTTTTCTTTGTAGACTATTTGACTTTTATAGAAGTAAAAACATCCATTAATCAAATAATTTTCTTCTTTCTCTTCAAGGACGTTCAATTTGAGAAAATATTCTTTCTTCCTTTTTAACGTCAAATGAAAGTAGTCTCTTATAGCTTTCACGTTTAAATATTTCGAAAACTTCATACTAGTATACGACAAAAAATATCACGATAGTATACAAAGAAAGTATAGGGTGGAAAAAGAAATTGTCATCAACTTTTAGATATTGTAGAAATTGGGTCAGTTTCTTGGACTTTATATGTTACTTAGATAGTTATTGTTTCCTACACTCTCAGAATCACTAGATACACCTCTTTAATAAAAGAGCATGACTCAAATATCTTTCAATAATGCACCACACCATTAATGGCATTGTTGTCACCATCACCATCATCATAATTATCATCACCACTACTACAAAGGAAGAAGAAGAGTGGAAGAACACTAAAAGAAAAGAAGAAGAGAGAAATGTGAAAAAAAAAAAACTCATTTTGCAAAATTCTTTCTATAATGTATTCTTTATATTTTGAAAAGCTCTTTTCAAAATATATTTCATATAATATTTTTCTACAAAATTAATTCTGAAAGGTATTATATTTATTTCGAAAATTTTATTTTGAAAACTTCATTCCAAAAACATATTTCGAAATAATCTCGTACATTTATGTAATTTTGAAGTCACTTTTGAAAAAGACAAAATGGTCATTTTGAAAATTTTGTGGGGTACATTAAGAAATTGTTGGAGGTGCTGGAAGTAAAAGCTTCGTTAGTTTGGCTATTCTGCCCTACAAAATTAAAAGTGGTTCATATCATAGCATGTAGATAGAAAGTGGTTGACATTTTCTTATCCCCTCAGAAGTGGTTCCATGCATTAAATTAAACAACAACAATCATAATCACAAAATACCCAAAGATGTCAAATGTTCACAACCAAACAAGTGGCTATCATATAATCAAAGTTCTCTCAATCACAAAGCTTTGAACAAAACCTTTAATTTCTTCCAACCTTCAAAAGCTCTACTCAAAGGGAAAGATCACAAACTTCTCCCATTCACATTACTTTTAAAACTCAACATGTATTATGACAAAAAGACAAGAAACAAGTGTTTATGTTGTTCTCTCAATCATAACAATTTTGTAAGTTTTTCAATTGTGAATTTTTAATCGACAAAGCCTTATTATAGTAATTTTTTCAATTGTTCTTTAATGTATTGTAACATGAACTAATAAGAAAGTAAATTTCCTATTGAAATCGCATTATTTCATAGGTAAAAACCTCACTCTTTAAATTAAATGTGTCAAATTGGTTTGTGTGGTCGTCTGGTATAACATCATCCAAAATATAATTTAAGAGAATACAAAAAGGAAGTTAAAAAATATGATAAAAGAATCATTAAAAAAAATAGAGAAGTGGAGGAGCCATTACCCTCTTTTATTGGGCATTATCCAAACATTACAAAAAGCTTTCCTTCCTTTACTCAGTTTTTTTCAAGGAGAAAACGTAACCACTTGTCAACAAATGTTTGATCACTTTATTAATTACTCCATTTTCATAAAGTTGATATACATACAAATATATAATGACTGATATACAAAAATTTCTCATCGATAACATTCTTCTCTTTTCAATAATTCAATAATATATGTTTAAGTCTTTTCCGATTTTAAGTTCAATGATAAAATTGTTATCAATTAGTATTTAAATCGGTTTTGACTTCTAAACGATGCGAGTTTTTGGACATAATAGGAACAAGTTTCTCATTTTTCATTCTTATAAATTAAAGTTGTAATTCAACAATTTTTGTTGAGTATTAGGCTCTCTTCTTACGTAAAAAGAAAAAGCTCAAAACTTGAGAAGCTTATATCTCACTTAACAGAGTCGAGTTAACTTAGTGGAGAGGGGCCGCAAAATAAGAAGAGAGATAGAACAAAAGAGTTAAAATTCACTAAAAACCCTAGCACATTGAGGGAGGTAGAGGGAAAAATCGTTTTTCACTGAGCTGTCACCATAAAATTAGCACTGCGGATTTGTTCACCGTTGGATCGTACTGAAAATTTTATACCAGGTTTGGAACACAATTTTCTTCATTCTGACCGGTCAGATCATCGTTACGAAATCTCAGTTGGAAGAAATTAATTTTGCACTGCAGTAGTGATTTTATAGGTTTTTCTTCTCTTTATTCTTATTTATTTGAAACATTTGTTGTTTTGATATTTAGTTGGGTGTTGTCACTAATTTATGCAGTTGATTGAGACTCGTTTGTACTCTTATTGGTCATAGTGAAACTATGTCTTTGGTCTGGATGACTCGTGCCCTTGATTTAAGGAGTTTTTCACGTTAAAAATTTTTGTGTCTTTATTTGTGATTGTAGTGATTTATTATTGTTCCTCTTTGATAGTTGCTTCTCATAAATTATTGAAGTTATGAGAAATTATATCCGGTATATTCTTTGGTATATTGCTTGTGTTGTTGTTTTTCCATTAATTTCTTTATTAATTTGTTCTCAAACACATGCATAGAAAGAAAGCAAGTGATTATTTTTTTTTCTTGGCTTTTGATTGGTTTGATAGATTTCATATATATATATATATATATATATATATATATATATATATATATGATAAAATAGGTTTTGATTGCTTAGTATATTTACATGTACTTATAAGGTGGTGGAAGATATGATAAGAAGATGCCCCATATGTTTGTCCTTAATAAGGACCTTCATGTGCTTGTAGGACTGCATGATAATTTCAAGTGTTCTTTTAGTTCCTCATTTGAGCTCTTGGTCCTTTCATGTTTCTGCATCACAAGACTTTTCTGCTATTATTTTGAGATGATTTGATTTGATAGTATAACTCAGTTTCATGTCTCTCTTTTTTGTTTCAGTTCTTCTTGTTTACCTTATATATGTTAAGTTTTTTGTGTCACTTTATGTGTATATTACCCCTTCCTTTTTTGCTTCCACAACATCAAGGTCCTAGGATACGATGTGTAAAGTTATTGTCACATGGGTCTGTTTTGTTTTTCATCAAAACAAATTCACTACATTGGGAAATATTCACCATCACAAAAGGTTGAATAGTGAAGAAAATTTAAGTCTTATATCACGTAGAGAAGAGAAAATAAATTCATTGTTTTAAGCCTTGTCAATGATTTTTCCACCCAAAATAGCAATTTACTTTAAAAAAATGTTAACCTTTTCCCTGCGTAGCGTGCTTATTTATTATGTATGTGAATTAATTTTGTAAAATAAGAAAGATGAATATAGAAGAAGAAAAACAATAAACTCAAGGGAAACCAAATATAATTCCAAGTGAAAATTGATGTTGAAATGTGTTTACTTGGTAAATTTATTGTTGTAAAGTTATTACACTTTAGCTATCTTGTTAAATGCGTCATAGAAATATCATGTTTAAAGGTTTAGTCTTACATCATTCTATGATTTTCCTTGTTTAAAGAAAAAAAAAAGAGAGAGAATCTTCTTCGGTCACTTAAGCATAAATATTGCAAGTAAAATTTGCCATAAACACATAATTAGCTTAATCTGTTCATTTATTATAGAAGAATTTGATTAAGTTGGCGCTGTATATGTTGTTATATTGAATCTTTATCTTTAGAGAACAATGGTTTTGTTAATAAATTTTACTATTTTACTGTTATAGACTATTTCGAATTTTATTGACGAGAATAGTTTATTAGATTTTTTTTTTGAACTAGATCATTTTGCTGTTCAAGTACAATTTCGCAAATAATTAAATTCTCATTATGCTTCAAAAATCTACTCAAATCAACAAACTTCAAAAAGTAATTTTCGATTAAATATTTTTTATTTTCTTTTTCGATGGTACATTTTCAAATTTGTTTTACAAAATATATTTTTGAAAACTTAAGAAAAATATAATTTGAAGAAAAAACATTTTACTGTTTTATAAATATTATTTTATATATGGATCGGGTGTACGCAAAATAGTTGTTAATGAATGAATTATATTTTATAAATAAGTTGAATTAATTTAAATTTGTAATGAATCAAAATAGATTAACAATATTTAAGAGTTAATTATATTTTAATTTCTAAACTTTCAAACGAAATTGAATTTCATTTCTTTCATAAATTTTATACAGATTTCATCACCGCATTTTATAAATGATATATGATTTCTTTTATAGTGTGTTTGGATAAGCAATTTAAGAGAATAATTCATTTATTTGGAGAATTTGAATTTCTTTGGAGTAAAATGACTTATTTGGATGAGGAAATTAAAAGGGAATTGAAATTAAGGAATTTTAAGAAGATATTTCAAATCACTACAATAGTAGCATTTGAAATTTACTCAAAAATCAAGAAAATTGAAATTTCACAATTTGTAGAATTCCTCATTGTTCAATATTAAAAGTGTCAATTGGGCCTAGACGACCCAAATGACCTAGACAGGTCGGGCCGGTCCGACGACCCATACGGGCTGGGCCGACCAGATGATCTAGACAAACCAAACAAGCCCAATGAAATAGCGGACCCAACTACCAAAACGAGCCATGTAAGTCCGACAACCCAAACAAGTCGAGCGGACACGACAACCAAGACAAGTCAAGCAGGCTTGATGACTCAAACGGGTTTGGGGGCCTAATAAACCAGGCATTCCTAACAACCCATACAGACCATGCCATCCAAATTTTGAAATTCATCCAAATTTGGCCGAGTTGACCTCGACCAAAATTTTGAAAATTTTGGTTTAGTCTGCACCAGCCAAAATTTGGCGGAATGTGACTGAGTTAGCTCCGACCTAAATTTGGCCAAATTGGACTGAGTTTACATCAACAAAAAATTTGACCGAATTTGGTCGAGTCAGGTCAATCAAAATTTGGCCGAATTTAAATATTTTAAGGTTACAATTATATTTGTTAAATTTAATTTCAAAAATTATATATTAAATAAATATTATTAAAACTAAATTTTATCTCATAAGAGAAATTCAATTATTTTATCCAAACAAGAGATTGAAATGTAAGGTATTTCAATTACTTTATCCAAACAGATTATTTAGAAAATGAAGGAAATTCAATTGCAAGAATTTCAAATGCAATGTATTTCAATTTCTTAGAATTGTTGAAATACTCATCCAAACACAAGATTAAGCAATTTATGATATAACAAATGGTGTTGTAAAGTAAATTAAAATGGAAAAATATTTTAGAGGCGTGCAAAATAAAAAATAATTAAGAATTGTGTTTTTCGTAATACTTTTGATGTGGGACTTTGGTGAATACTCACTTGAGATCTAACATATTCTCTCTTCACCAAAAGTCTCACATGTTATGGAATAAAACATCTAGAGCATATTTGTAAAGCACAGAGCACGCAAATCACAACTCGTACAGATCAGATTTTCATCGTACATTGCTTACCGGGGGGGTCAAGCGAGCAAATCTAGGAGTATCTCATCACACACGAACTTCACTCCCTCCAAAGGCACAAGATGCGAGCATCTCATCACACACAAACTCCACTCCCTCCAAAGGCACAAGACGCAATGTTGATTATGGTCAATATGCCAAACTATGCACTAATAAAATAATCTCTTCAAGTGGAAGCACATTCACAAATAAGAGCATAAAATATAAATAAAAAAACATATAAGAAATTTAATGTGGTTCGGCACCTCAAGGCCTACATCCATAAACACTCAACAAAAAGTATACAATTTTTTATGGACCAAAACTGCAAACACTTCATAGTGCAATTATTTGTGAACCAAAATTGTAAACCCTTAATAGTGCAATTTTTTTAGCAAATATTGAAAACTTTCCAATAACACACAACTATCCAAGCCCCCTTACACCACCCAAGAGACCTATTAATTTGTGGTGACAATTCCAAAAGCAACTCTTTATTTTTATAATACTTTTCTAATGCTCTCTTCTTCATATTTCTCAATGTGAGACTTTGGTGAATACTCACTTGAAATAATTCTTAAAAACATAATAATATATAATTGGTACTGTGTGAATCCAAATTAAAACAAGATGTACTAAAGTTGTCAACATAAAAAATATAAATTATTGCCATCATAAAAATATCATTATAAGAAAACTCTTAAATAATGACTAATTTTAGTAACCAAAGATATGTTAGAGACCAATTTCCTAATTAGAGACCAATTATTTTGATAACCAAAAACCTTGGTAGTCAATGTTAGTGACCAATTTAGAAACCAATTATTTTGTTAATCAAAACATTGGTAGTTGATGTTAGTGATAAATTTAGAAACTAATTCATAATAAAAACTATTTTAATTATTAATTTAGAGACCAATTATAATTTGTTGGAACTATTTTAATTGTCAATAATTTTTAGTTTTTAAATTGGTACATAAATTGATCACTATATAATGACTAATTATTTTTTGTCACTAAAATTGATCATTATTAAAAGATTGTCTTGTAGTGTACTACGACTTTATAAATTATATACTTCACAGATAAATATCAATAAAGTATTCTAAAGTATCAAATACGGATACGTGACTCAAGTTGAAGTATCGGTGCACAATAACTTAACGTTAATGGCTATTAAGAACATCATACATGCATTCATGAAGTGTGGGAATAAAATTGGTACAAAATTTATCACAAGAACAAAATTCAATTTTACTTGAAAATTTAGAGAATTAAAAATATAATTAATTTTTTCAAACTAATCTATTATAATCTCAAATAAAGTTTATCCAAAAAATTTCATCTTATTATTAATATATGATGGAAAGTAGGAATCCAATTATTACAAAAATGTTTTAGGTAGAAATCACACAAGAGACAATCTACATAGTTTTTCATACTTACTCTCAAAGTACTCACTTCAAATATGCTTTCAAGTAGGTCAAGGGTCCACTAGTTATTCTTGTTTATGTATACATTTTTTCCTTTAGTTTCTTTTCCCAAAAAGTTAGTTGGTGGTCTCAAATTAGTTTAATTAAATAATTTTCAACTAGTCTATGTACCTTATATGATGCTGATATCCCATTGGTAGAGTTCAGTTGTGAAATAAGGGAAACATTGGATTTTTTTTTTTCTAATTTCATGTGTTAATAATAATAATAATAATTACAATATTGACGTCAATTTATTGCTGAAATTGTGTGAAATAAATATGGATTAGTTTTCCGTCTTTCTGAACAAAAGGAGAAGTTAGTGGGTACCTCGTTTTCATGGGCATGATCATAATGGATCCATTGAAGTGTGGAACAAAGTTGCATTGAATTATTGGTTACACCTTTCATGGGTCTCTACCACTATAATAACTCTAAGTTCACTAACTCCCAAGATTTTTCTTAACTAACTAACATGTCAAATTTTGGATAATGATATCATGTATTTGTTATTGAAGAAAAAAATAAAGCAAACAAAAATTTATAATAGATACAAGTTACAGCATAAAGAAAAACTGATGGAATATTATTAAGACTGAAATAGTAAAATGTTAAATTTAAAGAAAAAATATTTAAAAAATTTAGGATTGAAAAATTATATATATATATATATATATATATATATATATATATATATTTATAATATTTATTATATTTTTTTTTTTTTGAAAAATCATATTATGTTCATTCGAAGCTTCGACTCTAACCACATTTTGTTCTTTCCTTGCTCGTGTCCTACTCAATTGATATATAATAAAATATCAAATATCTCTGTCGTTATTTTCACTCTTATTATTTTATCTATTTGATTCTTTATTTTATATTTCTTTCGTTGGATGTTCATGAACCTCTCGAGTTAGAAGAATAGAGTTTTTTGCTTTAAAGGTGTAATCTCATCATTAAAAAAATATCTAATTATTCATCGAAATAGGAAAATACAAAAACTGCAGTATAACAATTTTAAAAAATTTATTTTTTAAAATTTTCTATGTGTATCGCCAAGACGTGATCAACAGGGACATGATCGTATCTAAAACTCCAAATATGAACATGCAATTCAGTTAAATACTTGGAGAAAGAATTTGTCTGTTATAATAATTCTACAAATAATTCAGTTAAATTCAGTTACGAGTCTGTTTAGGTAGAAAAAACAATTTACAAAATCCTTTACTAGAAAAAAGAAATAAAAATTGAAATATTTTTATTTTAATTTAACTTGTAAAAGAGTTAAAAAGTTATATTCTGAAAAAATAATGAGATTTTTATAAATTAATTTAACCATAAATTATTTTAACTCACTTTATTCTCTAACATTATTTATAAGAAGTTACCTAACCTAAGGTGACAAATTCTTAATAATATATAATTATTTCGTACACTAAAAAAGTGTTTTGGAATAGCTTATAATTTACTTATCACATAAATAGCACAAAAAACCTAGGTGTAACCACAAATGTAAGAAACTAAAAAATAACAATGATACAAATGTTTGATGGAAAACATCATTAATAATATATGATGTATAAATACGATACGTGTATCAGATACGACATGTATTGATACATTGATACGGTTATTTAAAAAATAATAGGACAAGATACGTGATATACATATTGAAAAATGTAAAAAAATCTTAAAAACATTATAAATACATGATTTTTTGTTGTGTGAATGCAAACTCAAATCAAATGTATTAAACATTTTCAACACAAAATTTTATAAATTATTGTCATCATAAAAGTATTGGTTTATATATTAGATACTTTATTGATAAATATATGTAAAGTATCCTAAAGTATCAAATATAGATATGTGTCCGACATGAATACATATGAGATAAATTAAAGTATCGATGCATCATAACTAATAACCAAAAATATCAAAATACATAAAAAAATAATTCCTTCAAACTCATCATAATTTATGAGAACAACAATAATAAAAAATGACAATAATAATCACATAAAAGATATCAATATTTTTAATATAGGACAATCCTTTCGGTGTGAGAAATAAAACCCTTATGCATAAGCTAGTTAATCAAACTCCATATATATGATTACAAGAGACCAAAATAAAAAACACAAACAAGTGTCTACAACTAGCGAATACATAAAGAGAAAAGGTTCTCAAATATGAAAAACATAGTAATATAAACCTAAATATAAAACAACAATATATAAGATTGGTTTCTCTAACAATAGACCTTCAATTGACAATCCCAACAATCAAAGTAAAAACTCACATGTGCTAAATATGTTGTCAAAATTTCAGTCTGATCCAATAGTGGACAAAGCAAAAATCACAATTTTATTGAGATGTTTTAGTGAATATGTTACCAAATTTTTCTCTCCTTTTTCTTTTCCAAAAGTTATAAAAATATCAACCTAGATGAACCTTCTCCACTTAAGTTAAGTGAGACAAAATAAGTTTGACTAGTTTGAACTTTTTAGACACATAGTTGGGAGTTCAACCTAACACATCTCCCCTTCATAAATATGTGAAAGCAATCATCAATTTGATGATCTTACAATAATCTTTTAACATCTGCCTTATTCATTAAAATCAATACTATTTTTTTTTTTGCTAAAACAAAGTATTATAAACCTAAAAATAGAGTAAGGTTATGATACTAATTTCTCTAACCATAGACATTCAATTGACAATCCCAACGATCAAAGTATAAAAATTATATGTCATGAATGTGGTCAAAATTCCAATATGATCCAATAGTGGACAAAGTGAAAATCAAGAGCGTGTAAGTGAATATATCAACAAATTTCCACTCATTTTTTTTTTCAAAAACTATGAAAATATCAACCTAGAAGACACATATCCCCTTAAATCAAGTGAGACAAATAAGCTTAATTAATTTAAACCTTTTAGACACATAGTTGGAAGCTTAACCCAACACATCTTCTCCTGACAAATATGTGGATGTGACCGTAAATTCGACGATCTTATAATAAGTTTTAAATTTATGTACTTGACCCAATTAAATCAACATTATTTTTTTTCTAAAACTTTTAAGTACTGATATAATCTTATACTTTAAAGATGTAGAATTAATCTCTTGTTTCATCTTGAATATCCACGTGTTCTCTAAAGTTTTTTTTTTTGTCCTTAAACAATTTTACAAAGTCATTTAAAGATTTCATTTCATATCCACCTACTCTTTTCCTTTTCTTCACTTTCCTAAACTTCTTCAAAAACACTCAAGCTTTTTATCATCGGTCAAAATTACATGCTCGATAGGATAGCTGAACAATGTTATATTTGTTAGTAATTTTGGGTCATGCATATATATGACACATAATTAAATGTGTTAGGACCATTATTTATAAAGCCAAATAATAAAGTGATCTGACTAAATTAAAGATTTGGCTAAAGGCATGTATCATGAAAATAAATATTGAGTAGAGACCAGTTAGTAATTTCTAATTTGATGAGGGACCAAATTAGAAATACTAAAACTTAAGTAATTCAGCTTATAAATGGTCGTGGTCCCCTTCTGAGAGCACACACAGAGTCATAACATACTTTTCATGTTCCTTTCTCCCTATCCCCATCAAAAGAGAAAACCAAAGGGAAATAAAGGTGCTCTACAGGAGAAAGATCACTGTATCATTAGTGCTCTCTAATATTATCGTTATGGCCAATTCAGGTACGCTTCCGTTTACTTTTTATAGCATGATTATCAATATGGGATATTGTGTATGAGTTTATGATTGATTATTAGGATCATATTTTGCGTTTATGCTTACATGTGGTATCAGAGCCACCCATACTTGATTCATGTTTGTCTTTGGTTAATTTAATTAATTTCTATTCAGAATGCTAAATCCCTAATTCTGAAACCCTTAATCCCAATTTTGTTTTTTTTGGGAGAAAAACCCCAAATTGAGAATCTTAGGGTTTCTTAAAAGCCTAATTGAAGTAAATTATTTTAATTAATTTTGAATTTTGGGTTCAAGACATTTGAACATAAGGATTTATATTTTAGAATATAAATAATTTTATTTATTTTATATAATTTTTGGTTGTTTAATATATAAAATAAATATATTTGGTTTTGGAATAAATATATAATCAAATTTTGGTTTTGTTTAATATTTTAAATGAACTAATTGAATCAAGAAGTTACCAAAGTGACCTCTCTTGAGTAGATAGTTCGTGAAAAAATGTTGAATGTTGGTGTTTATGTACGTTCATGCAGTATTGATCGGTCCAAAGGAAGATTAATATTTGGTCGGATTGCATACACAATTGTGATGATAGACATATGATAATTATAAGGATTTGCTTTGTCGATGATAAATTAATCCAAAGATTAGTTTGTTGTTGGACGTGCTTTATTATCAATGTTTGATCATTACAACCAGATACCTCTAGCAGTTGATATTACTGTCCAAAGACTTGATATTAATGGTGCATTGGGTGTTTTGGGATGGGTTAAACCATTAGTTGAATATTTTTATAATGATTTATTTTATTATGTGAGCATAATAAATTATTCCTCTTGTTTTATATATATATATATATATATATAGCTTCAGTTGCTTTTGTATCTACTAATATGAATTCTGTTCCGATCCTCAACGGAACAATTTTTAAGGACTGGAAAAGGAACATGGAAATTGTTCTCAACTGCATAAGTCTAAAGCATAGTCTTGCTATGGTCTGTTCTGAGGTTAATTTAGCGTCAGTACCTAGTAACACTTAGTGGTTAGACTCAGGTGCTACTACTAACATCAGTGTTTCTATGAAGGGTTGTCTAAACTACCGGAAGCCAACTAATTCTGAAAGATGGATATATGTTGGAGATGGTAAATCGGTGGAGGTGGAGGCTATTGGGCATTTTAGATTATTGTTATGTACTGGTTTTTATTTGGATTTGAAAGACATTTTTGTTGTGCCGTCATTTAGACGGAACTTAATTTCAGTTTCTTATTTGGACAAATCCGGTTATTCTTGTTCATTTGGAAACAATGAATTTAGTTTGTCTTTTAATTCAAATATTGTTGGAACTGGTTCACTTTTGGCTTATGATAATCTATATTTGCTTGATATTGTGACCACCTATAATGAAATCCTCAATACAAAATCTCATGGTACTAAACGTAAAATTGACAATACTCAATCAGGAGCATTATGGCACAAGCGCTTAGGTCACATCTCTAAAAATAGAGTTGAACGACTTGTGTCAAATGGAATCTTAGAGTCCATTGACTTCACAAACTTTGATATTTGTGTTGAATGCATTAAGGGCAAACAGACAACGCGAAGAGATTAGGTGCATATAGAGCTTCAGACGTCTTAGAGTTGATTCATACGGATATTTGTGGGTCATTTCCTGCACCTTCTTGGAATGGTCAACAATACTTTATATCATTCATAGACGATTACTCAAGATATGCATACTTATTTCTTATTCATGAAAAGTCACGGTCTTTGGATGTGTTCAAATCTTTTAAAGTTGAAGTTGAAAATCAACTCAACAAAAGAATTAAGTCTGTTAGATCTGACCGTGGTGGTGAGTAGGGATGTCAAAAAAATCCGTACCCGCGGGTATCCGTGGATAAAACCCGCAATGGGTAAAAAATGGATATTAAAAATGGATACCCGTTACCAATGGGTACGGGTATTTTTGATACCCGCATGTTAACGGGGCGGGTACGGGTATCATAGTATCCGTATCCGTGGATACCCGTACCCGCTAAACTTACCCCTTGACATTTTTCTCTCTCCTTTCTTTGAAATTGGACATATACATCAAACCTTATATAGACAATGAAGTTTATGGTATGCATGTTGTCAAGTGATGGAATCAAAATAAGAATACTTGACACGTGACAATTGAGGTTTATTATTTGTTTGTTTTGTTTATTTTTCAGTATTCAATCGGAGAAGGTGGATGAGTTTGTTGATCAAAGCACTGATTAAAGAATTTCCATTGTGTTGAATGTCATTTTATATTTACTTTTACAATTATTTGGACTTGTATCAACTTGAGTTTATTTGAACTTTATTTAAAATTTATGACAGTGATGTATTTTATTTTATTTTATTTGAATTTATGATTAAATATTTATTTTTTAAATAATTTTGCAAATACCTACGGGTACTCGTGGATACCCGCGGATATGAAAAAAATAGACGGATACCCGCATAACGGATACCCGACGGATATGGGTACAGGTACAGGGCAAATATTTATCCAGCGGGTAGGGTACGGGGGAGCTACTACCCGTACCTTACCCGCCTCGTTGACATCCCTAGTGGTGAGTACTATGACAGATATGATGGATCAGGTGAACAGCGTTCAGGACCTTTTGCCAGGTACCTAGAGGAGTGTGGAATTGTCCCACAGTACACCATGCCGGGATCACCTAGTATGAATGGTGTAGCTGAGAGACGAAACCGGACTCTTAAGAATATGGTAAGGAGTATGATTTGTCATTCCACCTTACCAGAGTCACTCTGGGGAGAGGCACTAAAAACGGCAGCTTATATTCTAAACAGAGTACCAACTAAAGCAACTACTAAAACACCTTATAAGCTTTGGATTGGGCGAAAGCCTAGTCTAAAGCATTTCCATGTGTGGGGTTGTCCAGCTGAGGCAAGGCCTTATAAGCCAAATGAAAAGAAATTGGACTCCCGAACAGTAAGTAGTTACTTTATTGG
>Ga0214544_1005475_pt1 | contig 24539 bp, 12 predicted proteins | sample CNSS3metaG_FD_160074 | JGI IMG/M metagenome (GOLD analysis project Ga0214544, IMG submission 160074) | Root nodule microbial communities from cowpea collected in UCLA plant growth center, Los Angeles, California, USA - CNSS3 | ecosystem: Host-associated > Plants > Roots > Nodule | place: USA... | reverse complement strand
CCCGCCCGTAGTCCAACACATGTGATCCTCCAGCCCCCGTACCTCCCCGCACGTGGCATCTCTCAACGTGAGCACGGAACATACGAACCTCCCCGCTCGTATCCCCACGTGAGAGTAACTTGATATGAACCTCCCCGCTCATATCATCACATGTCACACCATCCATGAACCTACCCGCTCATGGCACAGCATCTCCCGATCCAAGCAAAGCCTCATTGTCAATCGATTAAAAACAACACACACAACTCATGACCTGGTGCACGGTCGCCTGGCGCACCAGTCAACACTGCCTGGCGAAACAGGCCCAGACCGCCTGGCGGTACCTGCCCACCGCCAGGCGCCAGCTCTCTTCTAGTCCCCACTGTTTTCACGTCACCGCCTGGCGGAGTACACCGTGCCGCCAGGCGCCCAACAATACAGAGACCCCTGACGCTAGTCTCACCGCCTGGCGCACCTACCCGCGCCGCCAGGCGCCATATCAGTAGCAGAACCCCCTCTGGTTTTTTTTAAAGTCTCAATTACTCTAATTTACTACGTGACTCGATTCCCAGTGCCCAAATAAAGACCTCTCCACAGAATATTCATTATGGTTAGACTACCACTATCACAAGTACCAAGCACCCAAACCTTACCTTATCCAAACCATCGATTCAAGTCTTCACAATACCGGAGCATTAACTTCTTAACAACTTCATTCATATCTACGAACATAGTCAACGGTTCAATATCTTCCCTCAAGCTACCAAGCATCCTACATTGTAATAACCAAAACTCTACTGTTATTGCTCTTAGAGTACTTCCCCCATACCTTCTCATGCATAACCATACCAACCATATTTCCTCTAGTACCTATGACATTAATCCAAACAATTTACAACATGACTAATTTCCATCACATAGTGCTTATATCCTCACTTGTCACCTAAGATCAGTAAGTCATATTCGGCACCTACCCAATCACACGTAAACAAACACTATGCTTCTCCTACAGGATCTCTTACTACCATCTCTCTTCTCCCTTCCTACCTTTGATAACCCATCCAGCATCATAAACTACTCTCCTCACAGTTAATCACCATAGTACTTCGTCCCCTTCCAAATTATCGAAAACCTCACACACTCCCAAGTCCTCCCTCAGTTCCTATTTTCAAAAACAACTCGCAGCACTGCCCCTGACCATACTATCGCCTGGCGGCGTTTTGCTTGCCGCCAGGCGGAGCATCAGTACCTGCACAACCCAGGCCTATTCTTACCCACGACAGAGTCCACTCTCTTTCTAGTACTCATTCCCATCACTTATAATCTCTGAGATATAACGATTTCAATCAATTCCAGACCCACAAGTTCTCCAATAAAAGTTATACAAATCAATTTCAGAATCCATAATGGTCCTCATACATACATTCACAAAATCACGAAAATAGAACGCGAACAGTGTCGCGTCGCCTGGCAGAAAATCATAGCCGCCAGGCGGATCATCCAAAACAAGAACAACACAGTAAACCTGATGTGCCGCCTGGCGGTAGGGGATGAACCGCCAGGCGGTTTCTGGAAAATTCCAGAAACCTTGATATAACAGTGCAGAAATTGACACAGTGATCATACAATGAGCAAGGCATCGCGCAGTTATTCAATTACAATTAAAAAGACATGAAAAACAACTCCCCTAACCTGGAATTTGCTTCAATTACGAATTAACGTGAGTACGCTTCCAATCAAAGTCTCCTTGCCCTTGCTCACACTCCCACGTTAGTTCTCCTCCTTACTTCCCTTCTGTTTTTCGATCCTAAACTCACCAAGCTTCTGTCCAGAATCCTCTCACGTACCACAACACCTCTCTTCTCACTAATTCTCTCTCTCTATTGGCTTATGGGTAACCTATTCACTCATTAATTTGCCCAAAACGAAATTTATTTAAAAAAGAGGTTTAATAACCATTGAGTGACCCCCTTCAATCTGATTTTTCAGCCCCTTAAACAACTAGGTTAAGCTGCCCCTTTTAAATTCCATGCAAAAATACAATTTGGCAAAAAGAAATCATTTAGTTCTCATCAAGGTTTGAACCCACACTCATGCGCATACCAACCCAAGGCCAAACCACTCAACCAACACATGTTTCATGCTAAATCCCACAATTGTAAGAATTTATCATCATCTACACGAGCTCAATATATAAGCACATAAAAACACATAATTTAAATAACATCCAATTGGCACACATAGGACTCGAACTCAAGTCCTCACATACAATAAGGTACTCTCAACCACTTGAGCTAGTACTCTTCCATGTCATAACTCATCACATTTATTGCTTTAAATGCTCTCGCTACCCGTTCTAATTAAATAATTAATTAAATAACTATTTAATTTTCCCGGATCTTACAGACTACCCTTAGCCGCCAGGAGGTGCATATCAAAAACCCAGAAAACAAGCGCTGGTGGCATGAGCCGCCTGCGGACCTTCAACGCCGCCAGGCGGTTTCTGGAAATTTCCAAAAATTCAACAGAATTCGACACAACTCAGAATACACATTACAATCATCCAATAAAGCACGAAAATATACGATTATTGTCAAAACACAAGTAAAAGCTCCCCTAACCTGGATTAAAGCTTTCCCCGAGTATTCTTCTACTTCTTTCCTTGAACTCAAAATGATCTCCCTTGGCTTCTCTCAATTCAACCCCCACGGATCCACTCACACTCCCAATTCCTTGCATTAAGAGTTAAGGTAATGACCATTCAAGCTCACTAATTGTCTTATTTTTCCAGCTACCCTTGACTGTTGTTTCTGCTAGGGTTTCCCTTAACCCTTCAACTTCAAATCAAACTAAAAATGGCAAAAACAAAGTTTCATTTGGGTCTTCCAAGATTTGAACCCACACTAATGTACATACCAACTCAATGCCTAACCAATTCAACCACTTCATGTTTCATACTAATCAATATAATTAAATTATTATAAAAATCCACAACACGTTTAATAACACAAAAAAAATAACATACATAGGACTCGAACCCAAGTCCTCTCACACACACCAAATACTCTCAACCACTTGAGCTAGTACTTTTCCACGTCATACACTCCACATTTATTACCTTAAAGGTTCTCTGTACTCACATTTATTAAATAATTATTTAATTACTATTTTAATTTTTCCCGGGTCTTACAATATCCATGTCTGGTATATGCCAAGCATTAAGAAATTTGATTGGATCTAAACACTAGACCAATTGTCACTAATATCTAGTTTGATTAAGCATGATGAGTGATCAAATCATTAAATCAATGAAAACAAATCAAACAACCAACACGTAAAACAAGAACATAATATATACCAAACCTAGTGTTCATAATGATGTATACAACAAGAACATAGAGTAGCTTTCCTACTTCGATAGCTTATAAAAGATATACAATATAAACCTAAGATAATTGTGGAGTTTCTCTCTCTAGAATGATTTAACAAATTAGCATGAAAATAACAGAGACATGTTCTACATTTATAGAATTCTAAGTGTTGCTCTAGCGCCAATCAAAGTAGGTTAGTCGTGAAGGTTTCCTTCATGAGTGGGTTTACTTCCAAGGTTGGGCAGTCATCTTGGTGATCAACAATGGAGTTGTCCCTCCCATGGGAGTTTTCTCTTGATGCTCATCTACCATTCTAGATCTCAAGGTTTCCTTGTAGTCAAGTTTTCCTAAAATATGGCTCAACACTAATATTGTTGCTCAACTATAGGCTCATATTTTAGATCTTCTCATTTAGACTCTTTTGGTTAAGCTGTAACTTTGGGGCTTTGCACCAACTTCCTAATTTCCTTCATTTTTCTACAAAAACAACTTAAATACATTTAATTCAACTTTTTATTACTTTTTCTCTGTATTTTAATGCAATAGGGGTTGTTTTAATGATTTTTACATTGAATTTATGCAAGAGAAATGTGTAAATGATATGCAATTTTACTAATACTAGACACTATTGATAACCAAAGTGTTAAGACTTCTATGTTTATCTACACTTGTTTATCTGTGATAAATCATTGCTTTAATCACTCTAACAAATATTGATCTTGGAATGAATCATTTGAGAAATATTTCAACAAGTGGCAACAAGTGGTATCAATGTAAATTGCACTATCAAACAGAAGGTAGTAATTCTATCAACAAAAGGAATATAACATGTTTCATAATAGTTTTGTCACCATTGAAAAGAGGATAATGTTAGCTTTAGACGTTGGTAAAACCCAATTAGACGAGTCCAAGAGTAAATATGTTTTTATAATAACAAAATGTATGATGAAACATACATAAATAAGTAGATGAATATGTTCCAAATAATTTTAGATTGATTAGAATAATATCTTAGATAAAACTATGGACATAGAAAGAGATAATAAAGTAATAGACTTCAATAGACAAATGAACATGACCATTAGACTAAACTAATGTGTGTTCGATGAGTTTAAGCCAAGCACAACACAAGAAAGAAAATGTTAATGCTTAGTGAGAGAAGAAAACACAAAGCATAGACGAGCTCAGTTGAAAGCACTAGTTAGACGAGTAGAAGGCTAGATCAGATGACCATGTGTTACGAGATTGGCAAGTGTACCATATTGTACAAGTAATAAAGTGGACAAGTCTAGATATCATATCCCATAAGGACTAATGTAGTTTAAATTAATTAGTTAGTTACTGATAAAGGGAGAGAATAACAAAACATTTTAGGTTGAGATAAAATAAAATAATATCAGAAGTAAATTGCAAAGACTACAAGGAATTGGCATAATGGAAATAAAGAACTTGATTGAGAAAAATATCAGATAAGAGCTTCATTGGGATTGGGTTTCATGATCCAATTCAAAGCAAAAAACACCAAACAATATTCTTCTAATTCCTACTCTCATATTCGCACCTTACGTAACAAGCCCTAATGTCTTAGCGGCAAGTCTAAACTTTAATAAGAACTAGACCTTTCCTTATTAAGAATTCGCATTAATGATAAAAAATCTGATGTTAAGAATGACCAATGATGTACTCTATTGATTAATTGTTTATTCTAGTCTAGGTTATGTGAAGTTACAAGAATATTACACAAGAGTGATGGAAAAGAATTATATTGATTAATGGAATTCACAAGAATTAAGAATACATTACACTGAACTCTAGTGAATGAAGGAGTTAGCTACTCCTTGGCATACTGAATACTAGATTGATGTTGAAATTCAATGCCTCTATCCTTCATAAAGCCCTTCTACCTTCAAATGTAGAGATATCAAGTTTCTTGTTCTACAAGTGTGTGTTTGGCCTATGCCAAATCCTTAATTTATAAACTTTCATAATTGGATAAGCCTAAAATTTAGATTTGATTTGGTACTTTAATAAATCATAAGAGATAATTCTTGATATATATATATATATATATATATATATATATATATATATATATATATATATATATATATATATATATATATATATATATATATATATATATATATGTGTGTGTGTGTGTGTGTGTATATATATATATATATATATATATATATATATATATATATATATATATATATGTGTGTGTGTGTGTGTGTGTGTGTGTGTATTTTAATATTTAGAGATTTCATATCTTTGAATTATTCTTCAATTATTCTGACTTGTAGTTTTAGTAACCAACTTTGTGGATATCTCATATTGTTGGTAATCTTTGACTATTCAATATTCCACTCAATCTGTTGATAATCTTCCCAAATCTTCGAGATTTCCTTTATTTGCATAATATAATCCATACATTAATGTTTTCCACTATTATTTAAGAAAACCTAAAATATTAAATAAAATCCAAAAATAAAATAAAATAAAAACATGATAATGCAAATTATCACATGCCATTAGATGACTCAGGCTTTACACAAGTGTTAGATGACTTATGTAAAGTTGAACATGTTAGGCGACTCAAGACAACATGTCAGAATATAAGAACCAAACAACTCAAATAATGCAAGAGCAAAATGAAGCATCAGACAACTATGTTGACGAGACAAGTCAATCTAGAGAAGTACTAAAGTATTGAAACAAGTCAATACAATGAATTAGCACTAGAATACAAATTGGTTTTAGCGGGGGTTTTATTTGGCATTTTCGGGGGTTTTAACCCCCACTAAGTACGTTACTCCCGATTTGAATTTTCTCGAGTAAAACCAGCGTCGCTAACAGATTACCGACAATTTTGAGTAACTCATGGAAAAACATAACTTCCCTGCGGTTTGGAAACCCCCAGTAGTTACCAGGGGTTTCAAACCCCTAGTACTTCTCAGAGGTTAAAACCCTCGGTACTTCCCAGAGGTTATAACCCCCGTTAATTTTTAGTGCTTTTTAGGTTTCAAATCCTCATTAATTGCATTCGTTGCTTTTTTTTTAATGCACCTAAATTTCATTCCTGAATCTTTTTATTTATGATCATTCAAGAAAAAGTCATAAGTTTTTAATAACACAAAATGTGATCTTAAACTAAATTGTGCTAGTAGTTATAGCATAGAATAAATTCATTCTCAAAGATGCTTCCTTTCATGATTCAATTAAAATTCAATGAAGACGAGTTAGCCTTAAGGCTATATATAGTCTAGTTGTACATTAAGCTATATAAAATTGTTTCATAGGAAAATACCAAGAGAGAATATGCATCATAAGAAATACTGTAAAATCATGATTATATATATAAAACCATCTTTTTTATAACATACTTAAGTAGGATTATAGGAATTTCCTTTAATCATATCATATTTCGTAAAATTACATGGTGATATTTCTAAGTTATTCAATTCTATGATGTAGAGACAAGTACTGATAAAATTTTATAGGATGTATTATTCATTAGATATCACTGTAGCCTAAAGAAAGATATAGGAGGTTTATAGACATCTCGATAAGCATTTTCATCCATAACATAAGTTGCATGTGCATAATCATTTTTGTACTGCACTACAAGCTTATCTGGGTGATGATCTTTAAGAATTTCTAACAGACGTTGCACATCTTAACATCAGAAAGAGCATCAGCACCTCCATAACTCAGGAAGAGAGGAAGCTCATTTGGAATTCTTATCATGTATGCTGGAGGAGTGGGTTGTCCATAGTGTTTTATGTTCTCATCTTGATTTTGGTAATCAAACATTGATGTGGTTCCTTCTCTGATCACTAATATTCATATATGATTAAGATTCATAACCCTCATATGAAAGAAAAATTATTCTTATTAACAGCTAGCTGATTACAGTCAAATTTTCAAAATCTCTGCTAAAACTAGAGCTTTCTTTTTGTCATGAACTGTATAACTTATATGTTCCTTAGGTTATGAACATCTAAGGAGATAATAATTACTTATGCCTCTAACTACATATGCAAAGGTTAACTTTATCATTCAGAATTAATCTTCAATGATATGCACTCACCTACAAACAATGTCAATGGATTTTTCCACATGTAGATTCCTACTTCACAAATTTCAGTAACAGGTTTATCGAGTACTCACTTATATGCCTGTGGAATCTATCAAGATTTAGTAATCATATATTATTCAATCAAACATGTTCAATGAAACAACAATAATATTTTGGTAGTATTTCTTTAAACTCTCTTTCAGTGTTGATTGTAGCTCTCTGACTCGGGAATGTCAAGAAAATATTTTGCTGACCTCTTCTTAGAATAGCGGGGTAAGGATTTGTTGTTCTCAAAATCATCAAAAAAACTCTTATTAAATTTGTGTCTTTAAAGCATAGTACTCATTGAAGGATTTCAAATAAAAGTTATAGTCAATAGTTATTAATTTTCCAAAAATGTCCTCAAAAGATCTGCAAAGGAAACATAAGTGAAAAGAAAATTACACCTTTTTATTTGCCATGAATGTTTTTCCATCCCTCTTTAGCTCTTATCATTTTACATCATATGCTTATCCACACAAAATGTTTGCCTCTTTAACGCTAACCTCTTTAGAATTTGGGTTAGGAATTTCTCTTGCGATTGAATCATATCCCTGCAATAGCAATAACCACCAACTTTTTGTTCTATTATCGTTAGGGAAAGGTTAGAGCTTTTGGATACCTCAGGTTTGAAATCATCAAGGTCTTCAATGTAATCTCTTTCTTCCCAATCTGTAGGCTGCAATTTGGAAGATATTTTAATTTTAGAAACAAGAAAGATACTTCAATAATATCATATGATTGGGATAAGCTGATTCTCTTTATCGCAAAATAGGAAATTTAAGTTGAGTTATAATTTTGCTATAGGATATTTAGAAGACCAAAATCATCGTAATATGCTAAAGGATAACATTTGAAGTTACAACTGAATATGCATATGGAAAATAACATGTATATAGAATAGAAGTGCTCCAACCATTAGCACTTAGACCAATTTTTCCAGAGGTAAGACCAAGTATAAGTATAGACTTTGGTCCAACATACTTGTGCTCCATGTATGCACCACTGTCCTGTATATATTAAAGGGGATACAAGAATATGATGACATTGAAACAAACAAGTGGTGAACTTAATAGGGGAGAACAAAACAAGTTTTGTGGAATTCAAAACCTTTCTCTTCATGTGTACATGATTTGTTCCTTAAAACCATTAAGACAATTAATTAGCCAAATATCAACGCCCCTCATGAATAAATCCAAATACATTGGAATCAATCAACTTCCTCTTATATGGAAAATGATCATTAGTCAAAATACCAAGAACGGTGGATATGTCATTCTTCTTTGGCAAGTCTTCCTAACCCAATTCCACATTGCATTAAATATATAAAAGGGTGAAATCTTATGCATGGGATAATAAATAAGGGAATTTTTTTGAAAGAACCATGTCCTGAGTAATAGGAACTCACCTTGTGGTGTATCATGCATAGTCTATGGTATCTTTAAGTAAGATATAAAGCTTAATGGCAATATTTAAACTAATTGGTACATCCTTGGCGACTGGAATGCTCTCAGTAAACACCCCCTTTTCTTTGTCCTCTTTTATCACATTGCTTTTTGCTCTCTTTCCTTTTCTAGAACTTTGAAATTATTCAAAAAATAAAAACCAAACTCAGTCTTACTCTTGCATATACATTTTCAAACAAACTTGCATTAACACTTCCCAGTTTCCTCACCAGCTTATTTGAATTAAAACCCTCTCACAATGTCATTGTCAATTACAACCTACATGAACCATAAGTGTTCCATGTGGGGCTAGCTTAGGCATATGATTTTTAATTATAATTAGACGCCTACACATATCTTCATTAACTTTATAACAAGTCTTCAAATTCTGACTTAAATAACTATCTACCACAATTACAACATCTCAAGCTTTATAATAATTAATTCAAAACTAATTTTCTTAAGTATATGATAGTAACACCGTATAGGTTCCATACCTAATTTGATATATGGAGTGAGAACAATTAATAAAAAGTTGTTCAATGGTTTAATTAAATTACAGTATGATGTTTGGCATTAAACAATCATTGTTTTGAAATGCACGTGAATCAAGGTTTTGACTGGAATAGCATCCAAGTTGTATAACTATCAAATGTGATGCATGAACAAACCATATCCCATGATCATGGCTCTTGAAAGAAAAATATAATGGCATCCAAGTTCTATAATTGTCAAATGTGATGCATGAACAACGTGAGGTTCCAACTGTTTCAGTTTTTCAGTGACACACATTTTCTTATTTGGATTTAAAAATTTTAAACTCACATTCAAGAATGGCTAAGGGAGATATAGAATCCTCAAATAATATTCAAAGCAATACTCAGTATCGTGAAATCAAAGAAATTCACTTGTGCGGTTACTCTTGGAATAGCCTCAATGCGTGCACCATAAACGTTGCAGCAACTACAAACACACGAACATTATGAAGCAATCGCGAATAACCAAACCCGCAACGCAGATAGTAGAGCCACTCAACAACAAAGCAACCAGTTTTATACACACCACAGATTTGAGAAAACAAAAACACATCTTGAATCTCTTCACAGAAACAACCATAAAAGTGGACAAAGTGAAAAATTAACGACAAAGTGAATAACAAATTTTGAAACCTAAAGAAAACAAAGGAAAATTATTACCTATTTGAAGTTACAATCCACCGAGACCAATGGAAAATGAAGATTTGAAAAGGACACAGAAGAGAAATCGAGTGTGGGACACAAAAGAGAAATCGCAAGTACCAATTGAGAGAGGGCAAAGGAAAATGAAGAGGAAGATTTGAAGAGAGATCCTAGGCTATGCGACAAAAAGAATATTGCTTTTTGGATTTACGAAAGATAATGAAAAAAGGTTTGTGAAATGTAAAGGGAGTGTCTGAAAATATGTTAGAGGTTTTCTGGGGTTCGTTAAAAATCCCTTGATATTTGCCAGAGGTTTAAAAAACCTCCTTTATGTTTATAAATTAGTGGAGGTTTTATAACCTCCATTAATAAACCCCTATTATAATTAAATTTTCTTGTAGTGTAGATGTGTCAATGCAAAAGGCATAAACATGACACAAGAATAATAAATATTCAACTAGTCAATGCAATGTTAAAAGAGTCAACCATAGCATACAACGACTTTAGACGAGTATCCATTAGACGAGTCAAAGTCAACTCATGAAGCTTAAATTGAAACACTTATTAGATGAGTCAAGCAAGGTGGAGACTCGTAAATGAGTGGTGGTTTATGATGAGTGTGTATTTTTGCCCTCATTTAATGTTTAATTATGGGTATTTAATTGAATGTGTGTGCTTAAAGAGTGATTTAATTGATAATTTTGATAATTAAGCTATTTGAGCTTATGTGATAAAAACGTCTTAAAAAGTGATTTTTAGTTTCATAAATTATTTCTTGGATATTTTAATGTTTGTTGATGCAGCTGAAGTTAAGATTAAGCTCATTCAAGGTGGAAAAATAAATTGATTGAAGTTACAAACCACCTTTAAATAAGGCTAAAATCAGCAAGTTTTGGAAAAATCACTTTTGCACCCCATACATTACATATACACTCCCCTATTTCCAAATGGGCTACAGAAAACCTACTTCTATACCCCTGCCTTTGTCTATTTTCACCCCCTATTTTCTCTAATAAACTAGATGCACTCAGATGTTGTCATGTGGCCATCCTCAACTTTTAAAATTGGCCAACCAGCACAACCCACGTGGGCTTAATCTCCACTAAAGAATTTGACCCAATAATATGTTGCCACGTCATCTGATCTTCTTCTCCTCAAACACCACCTGCACGGAGAGCACAGCTACCGCCCAAGTCGTCATTGCACCTACGGCAACAACAAGGATAGATGCAAGCGAAAACCCTAATTTTGGGAGAGAGAAGGGAATGCCACATGTCAATCTGCGATTGCATAGTTATTAGGTCAACTGGTCAAATCTGGTCAAACAGTCAACTCTAGGCAAAAACTAGTCAAAGTTGGTCAAACAAGAGGGGTTTAACTGCAAATATTGATATTTGGATGTCTCTACAAATTTGGACTATCAAATTTCATAAAGACTGATTTGGAAAATTAATACAAATATTAGTTGGTGATAATTTATCATATATCTTTAAGTAATTATTTTATTTGATTATGTTAGATATTGATATTATCAACCAACTATATTTGTCAAATAGTCTATATCTCTCCCAATATTTTTAAATATTTATCTTTATCTTTATCTTAAACTATATTTGAGAGGTTTTAGCAACTGAAAAGCCCAGTCCAAGTCCTATATAAAGAGACCAAGGGGAGGCAAAAAAGAAAAAGCTCGGGACTTCGAAATTTTGGAACCCTTAGGGGGGCCTAATTTCATTTCCTTTTTCTCTCTCCATTCGTCTACTATTTTTATTTTGCATTCCATGGAAGGCTAAACTTCTTGGGTTGATTCCATTGTAATTTCTTAATTGGATTATGACGTTAGATCAATTAATTCGTTTGTTCTTTTGAATCTTGTTGTGATTTATTTTCATCTATGTCTTTTGGTTCTTAATTTAATAAAAGTAATGATTTTTACATTGTAGCAAGTTAGCACAATGTTAAATCTACATAACATAACAATCGTATAAGTCCAAGGGTTTTTAAATTTTAATTGAGAAGTTACTTTGATTAGAGGTGAAAACTTAGATTAGAATTAATCAAGAAGTTACTTTGGTTAATTAGCTTTTTACTAGATATAAGAGGTAAAAGAATGGACATGGTTAGGATTAGTAATATTTAATTGAGAAGTTACTTTGGTTAAATTTACTAAGATTAATCTACAAAGTTCTAGCTTTTGATTGAGAAGTTACTTTGGTTGAAATTAAGGACGCCAACAAATTAATTGAGAAGTTACATTGATTAAATTGAAGTTTTAAACAAGAAATCAATAACAATAATCTTTAGGAAACCAATGATGAATCCTATTTTGAAAAAGAAGTGGAATCGACCTATTTTTCTTTACTATTGTTTCTATCTTATTTTATCTTTTTATCTTTATCTCTCATATTTTTATTATTTTATTTAACTAACCGTTTTGTATAGATTTTATAAGAACTAACTTGTTAAAAATCAATTCTATGTTCGTTGGGAGACGACTTAAGGTTAACTTTACCCTTTCTATTTCCTTAACTATTATCTTAGCAATACTGAAGTTGTTATAATTCAGTAGTATTAATTTGATCGCATCAACGACAGCGTTATTAGTTTATAAAAGCTTGATGGTGGTGGAAATATGGTGTGTAAATGGTGGTTTTGATGTGATAAAATTATGGCTCCTCCTCTAAGTTGTATGATCAAGCAAGGGGAGAGGCTATGGTTGTGTTTGAGTTCTCTAAAGAGAGGTTGGGTCAACTCTCAAGGAAGGTAGCTAGAGGAAACCTAGAAATGGTGCTCCACCCTTGGTGACCTAAGATGAGTAGTATGGCACAAAATTGGTAGCATAACTTTACTCAAATTCAAAGGTGAATTACACAGGGGAGACACCTGTATTAATAAACTTAGGTAACCCAAAAGGTGTCTCCAAATTGTAGAAGAAAAACCCTAATACTCTAACTTGAAGACCAAAGGAAAAATCCTCTCCATTAGGAGCATTACACATGGTCACTACTAAGGAGAAATCCTCTCCATTAGGAACATAACACATGGCTAATACTAAGGATAAATACTCTCCATTAGGAGCATGCCACATGTCAATAGCATGTGTCTCACAAAAGAGAGCATCTTGGAGACCACTCTAGCCAAGGACCCACAAACTTCTAGAAGGTTTGTTGATAGTATCTATTATTAGTTATATTGCATATCATTTAGACACTTATCTTGCATTAAATCAATGTAAACATCATTAGAAATGCCCTAATTACATATAAATACAAAAGTGGTGATGAGAAATTATAAAAAGTGGAATTTAATACATTTGTGTTGTTTTTTGCATGTAAAATGAAGGAGATTACAATGTTGGTGCTAAGCCCTAAAAGTTGCAGGTCAAGCAAGAAAGATGAACTGAGAAAAGTAAACTTTAAGCCTGCAACTAAGTAGCGAAATTTGGCGTTGAGCCATATTTTAAGAAACCTTCACTACAAGGAAATATAAAGCTCCAAATTTGAAGCTGATGATCAAAGGAAAACCTCCATGGTAGGGAAACCTCCATTGGTGATCTCTAAAAGATGGATGCTTAAGCTTGGGAAGAAACCCACTCATGAAGGAAACCTCCATGGCTAAACGTCTAAACTCTCTCTATATTGTACTTGATTATATATCTATTATGTTCTGTTTCTACGAGTTGGTTACTTGATTTATTTTGCGCTTCAAGGTGATTTGGCCAATCATCATACCTCATCAGCACTAGATATAAAGACATTTGGTCTGGTGCTTAAATCTAATCAAGTCTCCTAATCCTTGGCATATACTAGACATGGATATACGGGTTTAGTGAGTTTAAAGAGTCTTGTTCTCAAAGCAAGGGTTCCTCCACCTAGATTGTGACATCCTGCATCTAACACCCTTAGGTTCTAACTCTCAAACATGAGGTTAGATATATAAGTGAAGCGTACTTCCATGAACACTAGAAATAAATAACATAATTTATAGATAATTAAAGACAATGTAGTGAAGTTAAGAAGTCAAGTTCAATCCCAACACCTTAATCAACATCACCTCTCTCAATATTAGTTTTAATCTCTTTTATGTTAATTAACCACAACCATACCTTTGTTACTGTTGCATTGCCAAACTCAAGTTAGATTATAGATCACTAATTTAACTATCAAATCCTTGTGGATACGACCTTGTTATGATACAATAGACCAAATTCAATTGCTAGAAAAGTTGCACCTTTAATTGGGTCCACAACATTTGTGCTCCATGTTAGGGCTTTTACCCTATACCTATATGTCTCCTTGAGGCCCATCTCTTCTAGGGCCCAAACCCTACACTACAATCCTAGGACTAAAAGAAAACCTTGACTAATAGACCCATTATATAAGGCCTAAAAGGAAAATACTATACTACTAGGTCCATAATACAATGCCTAAAATAAACATACTCTATTAAAAATTCACTGATGGCCCATGATGATAAGAGCTTGTGCCCTCTTTCCATAAATGACTCCAGCTCTTCTTGAGTGTGCTTAGCAATGAGGGTATGCCATCATTTACCAATAAGGGATTGACTTCACCAAAACCTTTGTTCGAGTTCTTCATCTTGGGGCAATAAGGATTCTATTACCCTTCACTAATTATAAAAATATAAACGGTTACCAAATGGATGTTCAAGCACATTTCTAAATGCTTTTGTAGAAGAATAAGCTTTTGTTAATCAACCTGTGAGTTAAGCCACATTTTAAAACTCATTAAAGCTTTATATGGCCTTATATAAGCTCCTAGAGCTTGGTACATGTTAAACCCTTTGTTGCCTAAGAATAAGTCCCAATTGTGTACATAGTAATGGGGATACAATATAATACTGTAAAAACCACTAAAATGGTTTTAAAATGCTAATGAAATTATGCATGAATTGCATATAAAGTAACTACCAAAATTGGACAAAAATGTATCTTTTGATAACTACGAAATCTATAGTTTTGATATCTACAATGACTTCGAATGCATGGAAATGAGATATGAATGCATGGAATGTGTTAACAAATGATATGGAACCTATTCTAAATTTTAAAACTACCCAAAACAATGTAAGGACATGAAAACATAATCTATTTGATGAAATGCCTAGATGAAACCATAATATGCAATTAGTGTTTGATAAAATGCTTAAATAAACTAAAAATGCGATTTACGCAAAACTAAGGTTTGGAACAAGTTTTTGTACCCTAAACTACCCATGATATAGATGCATAACTCATAAAACACTCAAAATCACACTCTAGAACCAATTTGGCATATTTGGCAACGAGGCGTTGTTCATCATCATCACAAATTATGCAGATTATGGTTCTACATACAATTTTGAATTATATAAAGTATGAATGCAGGAAACCTATTAGAATCACAAAGATGATGCATAAGAGATGTGCAAAAACACTAAACAAATCACAAATCACAATTTTACACACTAATTTAGAAATAACAAGACTAGAGAATAACTTTAACGTGACAACATATATAATTTCTATTTTCCTATGCAAAACTGCTTGATTTGACCAAATGAAAATTAAAGCATGTTTAGAATGATCCTAATTAACTAATGGAACAAAGAAATTAACAAGGATAATACTAGAAATGAAAATCCTAATTCTACCTAGCCTATAACATTAAAATAGCATAATTAACTACATAGACTATGAAAACCATAAATATGCACGAGAATTGAAATTTAACCATTGGAGCATCTTTGTAATAATAAAGAAAAGTAAAGAAACATGGATTAAATGACAAATAACTAACAAATCAAAATTTCACAAACTAAAGCAACATTAGCATAAAACTTGTAAAGGTGTTTGATTCTAAACCAGAAAATATAAAATCAAAGTTCTAATTCATTTGATTATCAATTCTACTCGCTAAAGTTCATTTCGAGTTCCTTAGAATGTAGATGATCACTTTTGGATTCACTAGAACTCAACATGATTCCATAATTGAGTTTAATAAGGTGGTAAAATGAAGAATCACATGAACAAGAAATGAAATTCTAAAATCTAAGCTGGAAGAAGAAGAATTAATTTGAAACAATGAATAAAGTAATACTTGATTATACAAACTAAAAGAGAGAAAACAATAATTGAATAAACAAAGTACTATAAAACACTTAAATAAAGAAAACATGAAGTGTTGGCATAAGCAAGCTTGAAGCAAGGATTCGATAAAGCCAAGTGCATGAAGATCACATGCGTTTGATGAAGATTGATGAAGATCCACTTGAAGATTATGTTTCTAGTGTATTAAATCTGTAATTGATGTGTTAGATGTAATTATTACTTGTTATATAATGTTGGTAGGCTATATGACATAGGTTAGATGTCTTGTTAGTCTTAGTGTGTCCTTTTTAATCTATTAAAATGGGTTTTAACAGCTTAAAAGGCCTGTTGTATATAGTTTCTGGTATGAATGTATTCAATCAGTTGAATTATTTTTCAATCGACTGATTTCACTTAAGTCAAGTTAAATGAATAGATTGTACGGAAAATTTAACCAACTGATTTCACATAAACTAGACTATATAAGTTGTGTTTTCGAGATCAGAGGTACGATTTTGAGTTTTTGAGCGCGAAAACTTATCATTCATCACTGGAAAACTCTCTCTCTGCATTACATAGCTGCAACATGTTGATTAAAGATCTTGGTTGATATTGGAGGCATTTTGACTTGGGATTAGCTTGAAGAACTTGTTTACGATTGCCTAGGGAGAGTCACCATTAGGTTTTCTAGTTCTTGTGCCTCTTGGTTTTTACCTGGTGTGATTTCAAGTTTGTGAGTGTGAATCTTGTAGGGTGTTGGGCTAGATTTTGGTATGAGTCAAAAATCTTGTGTGCTTCTTTATTCAAAAGTGTAATCTTGGTGTGTGATATGTAAAACTTTTGAATATAATGGAAATCGGGCTTAGGTTGTCCTGGTAAACTAGATGTAGCTTTGTGATTGAGTGAACCAGTATAAAAACAATTGTGCCATTCTCTTCCCTTCATCTCACTCACTTTAATTTACTTTAAAAAAATCAAGTAATTCATTCTTTGTTGAGGTTTAATAAGTTTCTATGTAATATGATGTTGCATACTTGTTAGAAATATTGATTGGAACATGTCTTGTGTGTAAAAGTTTGTTGTTTGAGTTAAATATGTGAATTCTGCATTCTGCATAATTTCCCAGGATTTTAGCCGACTAATTTGAAATTTTAATCAACTGATTCATAGGCTCAAGAACAAATTAGTTTGTTGTTTTATTCTTTGACCAATTGAAAGTGTACTATTCTGTAGCTTTTGCATTCGAATCTTGTGTCTATTGGATTCAATCAAAAGGGGTTTTAAGCTTTTGAAAAACTTTTAAATAGCCAATTCAACCCCCTCCCCTTCTTGGCTTAAATCACCATTTCAAACTAACAATTGGTGTCTAGAGCAAGATTCTTGAAAGTTATTCAAGTTTGATCAAAATTCTTTTGAAATTGCTAAAAATAAGCTCCCTTTTGGTATAAGCTATCAATTTTGGAAAATTAGAATGAAAATCTTGATTAAATCAATTGACCATGGTATTTGGGATGCAATTGTGAATGAAACTTACACTCCTAAATGTGTTGTTGAAAAGAAGCAGTTAGACCAGCCTTGGACTGAATGGACAATGGAAGAGAGGAGAAGAGCTCAATATGATTGCAATGTAAAGAATATACTCATATCATCTTTGAACATCGATGAGTTTTTTAGGGTCTCCCAATGCAAGAGTGCAAAGGATATGTGGGATGTACTTGAAGTCACACATGACGGGGCGAATGATGTGAAGAGAGCAAGGAATCATGCCTTGATACAAGAGTATGAGTTGTTCAATATGTATTGATTCCACTCCTTGTCTCTCCTTGTTTTCTTCTATTATAAAGTTATTCTTTTGAGAGTTTTAACTAATTTCATTCCTTGAATCTCATATTGCTCGTATGTACCAATCATTTTATTCTCATTCATGTTTAGTATGTTTTTTTTTTATTTCTGTCGATGTTGTTTTCTTTTGCCTAGTTTTGTTTAGCGATTAGGGTTTAGGGTTCTAGTCTATGATGCCCAGACACGGATATGGATACAGACACGACACTAACATAGATACAGAGAAACGACAAAATTGAAAAAGTATAAGATACGAACATGGCAATATATTATTAAATCTAGAGTTGTCAAAGCGAGTACCCGACCCGACCCGGCTTGACCCATCACGGATTGATGATTTAGTGAGCCAATCAAACCCAGCTCACTTTTTAGCGAGCCAAAAAAATTCAAACCCGGCCAAGCCCACCACGGGTTGGCGGGTTAAACGGGTTGGCTCACGGGTTTACTTAATTAAGAAAAATATAATTTTTTATCTTCTTTCAGTCAAAACTAAATTCTAATTCTAATTAAAATCTAAATAAACTTTAATACAATCCAAATACAAACCAAAATAAAAAAAAAATACAAATTATTTATTTGTTGGATAAAAAAACAACCTATCATGACCCAAATGTAAAGCCCAACAATAAAAAAAATAAAAAACACTTGTGTGACCCTTTTATCTGCGGGTTAGTGAGCCAACCCGACTCACCACGGGTTCAACCCGAATGAGCCGGGTTCTAGATGAGTCGGGTCAAAAAGCAACCCGTATTGAAATTTGTAAAAAAATTTCAACCCAACCCGGCCCGAACCCGTGGTGAGCCGGGTTGGCTCGCGGGTTCCAACATATTTTAACAGCTCCATTAAAATCTAATAATTATATTTCATAATAAAAAAAATAAAAGAAACATTTAAAATATCATAATGTTTGAGTCTTATATATGTTAATCTTCATCAAAAAATACAACTTCTAATTTTGGTTAATTGAGAGATAAGCTAGCAATATCAAGAATTCCATTGTCATCCAATGAAAAATCATCCCCAGTAATATCTCACAAGCTAGTTTCCTTTTCCTTGTATTTTGAGGAGTTTCTTAAAAGAAGACGAAGATTAGTGTGGACAAATACTAAATCTTTCGCCCTTATAGGTGTCATCTTATTTCTTTTTAAAGAATGTATAAAAAAGTAGGTGCTCCAATTTCTTTCACAGCAAGAAGAAGAATATGATTGTCCAAGTAGCTTAAGAGTTATATTTTGAAGTATCGGTGCATAAGATCCATGAATAATCAACCATGACTTTGCATCCATTTGGCCTTTATCCCTTAAAGAACCCTCATCTACAAAATCTCCCAATCTACCTGAAAAGTTTGCAAACTCTAGATTCACTTCTCTCCTCACATCAACATCATCAAAGTACCTCTTAAAACATTTTTTCCTTTCTTAAGTAAGTTCCAAATATTTATGTGGGGCACGTCTTTGTGATTCTTCACTTAACCATTCAGGACTATAATATCAACAATATTAAAAATATATAAAGATATATTAACATAATATTATAAATTTTAATAAAATATAGTCATAAAGTAATTTGACTACATAATTACCTTGGATTTAAAGAATTAACAAGGCAATGACGAGATGTGCTACTCTTAGTCCAACGATCAATCAATATTGAATTCACTACCTCAAAAAAGGATGAATGTTCAATTTCTGACTTACTTTCATGTTGGTATATGATCTTTCTAACATTTTCAATCATTGAGTCCCACATTTCATATACTAAGTGAAGAGTATCCATATCTGTATCTATTTTTCTAAGAACATCATAAATAGGAGCAGTAAAAGCAAGTATATAGTCAACCTTCATCCATCAATTATCATTCAATAAAGTTTCTTTCACAAACTGTGCATTGTTCACATTGTCCTCTTTATAAGAAGACCAGTCATCACTAATAACCATCTTTTGGAGTCCTTTCTTCAAACATTGAAACCTTTTAAGCATAATAATGGTTGAAGCAAATCTTGTTGAAGCAACAAACAGCAACTTTAATGAGTTGAAGGTATTGAACATTGACAATCTCATAGAGTGCCCCACAATAAAGTTTTTAATAAATGTAGCATTATCAACAATTTGTGTGATCCAAGAAGATTCTTTATAAGTATCACTATTTATTTCAAAAAAATTTGCTACACAAATATTTTTCAATGCAAGATTCAATGTATGCACTACACAAGGAATCTAGTAGATTGAAGGAAATTATGCTTTTATAAGCATACATGCTGCCTTAGATACAACTGCATTATCAGTTATAATTTGTACCACAACCTCAATAATTACATCTCTCATGTGTTTAGCAATAAAATCTTTGTCCTTTATCTCACCGAATCCATCTATTGACCTTAAAAACATTGGACCACTCTCATTGACAACCATAAAATTTATAAGTAGCCTTCTTTGAGGATCAGTCCACCCATCACTAACTATTGTCACACCTTTATCATTCCATGAATCTCTTATGGGTTGCAAAAGATTTTCTACGTGACTTCTTTCTTTTGAAAGTAAAGGACCTCTCAATTTATTATATGTTGGTGGTACATATCCATTGAGATAAGAAGTATTGGCAGCATAAGAAAATGCATTCCTGTAGTGAGGATTTTTTTTTCTAGATGAAATGGTAATCTTGAAGAATAAAAGATCCTTGTCATTTCACAATCAAGAGTATCTCTAGCTTGAATATTGAAAGAAGCTTCTAAAGGACCTTGGTGTTTTGGATTAACATTGTTATTTGTTTGCTTTCCTTCATTAGATATAGATGGTAGAGAGACCTTTTTCTTCTTTGAATTTTCTATTTTCAATGCTGCTTTATTGTCTAATCTTCTAAACTCAACAAGTTTTTGACGTAGTCACGTTTGGACAAATTCTAACTCCTACTCCCGTGATATTTAGCAAATGAGATCTTACTCGAGTGTAAGATCCATTGAATGATAAATCACACAAACTACATTTAGTCATATTATTTCCACCATCAGGAGTTTTTCTTAACCTTGTAACATATCTCCACAAAAGTTTTGTTTCATTTTCTTTTTCAATGGCTTGACTAGGTATACTCATCTTAATTTTCTATAATAAAATAAATTTTTCTATTAGATTAATTTATTTGGATATAAGAAAAATAATAATATCACATATTAAAAAGAAATTATATAATTCAATAAAAGGATGTAATAATAATAATTATATTATTATAAAAAACTAATATTTTATTTTAATTTAAATGGGATAAATATTAAAAAAAAAGATATAATTCAAATAAAAAATTTAAATTTAAATATAAAAAAAAAAATATTCACTCTATGTAGTTTTGTTTCGGTTTTACTTTAAACTTGTTTTTTTCATTTGAATTTATATCTTAACATTATTATATAAAGGTGTTTTAAATAAAAAAAAATACCGATAAAAAACTTGAAAACATAAACAATGTTATTTTTCTTCTAGTTAATTTGATTTGATAAAATTTTAACAATAGATATATTGTTTCATTTAAGGTGCAGTTATACAATTAAATACATAATTTTAAATTTAATATAATAAATAAATTATGAAATACAATAAAACATTAAATATTAACAACATTAATAAAAAAAATATTCACAGATGCAAGAATATATAAGAAAAACTACAGTAAGGTTTTTTTTTTAAAAAAAAATTATGAAGGATTTTTATTTAAATTATAAAAAATAAAGTTTATAAAGTTACCTTTTCATAATCTTTTCTCCACTTTTCCATACCTTTTTCTCCTTCCCTTCATTCTACAACTACAAAACAACAGCTCCCCTTTGTTCTGCAACTACAAAGCAACAACTTCCTTCGTTCTGCAATTGCTAACAAGTTTCCCAATTGTATTTTCTCTCAACTGAAGAGCTCCCAATCCTGATTCTTTCTTTTGTTTTTTTTTACTTGTGATTATAGCATCTCATGTTACTGTAATTTATAAAATAATTTGCTCTTATTGATTTTATTTTTGTTCCTGATCTTGATTATATTTTATTTTAATAGAAGATATGGAAGATGATTTTTTAATCCTTTGATTTCCTTTTTTATTTTAATTTTTTTGGATTTCCCTTTATTCTCTGAGAAATACCAATTAATGTGTATCTAATGAGTATCCAAAATGTGAACAGACGTGGAAATTTTAGATTCGCGAACATTTTCCCTCTAAAATTTTGGATTCGCAAAAATTTTTCCAAATTGCATATCAGATTCCCGTGTACAAATAGACAGAGGTGTCCTCCTGCACGTGTCGCACAACTAGGCCGCATCTGACCCATGGGAAAGCTCCCGACACCGCATCGTGCAGGTGTCTGCCACATCTCCGCGTCCATGTTTGCTTCGAGAGCAGGAAGCGTGCTCCAAACATCGTGTCAAAGTATCATAGGTTCTAGTTGAGAAGAAAAATAATTTTTATAGTTGTGTTTATTGATAAATTAATCTCAAAATAAACTTTGTAGGTTTATGAAAAAGTTTAGGCTTGAGAAAAAGAAAGAGACTTGAGACTTTAACATACTACAAGTCTACGATCGAGTTTACTTTTTTGACAACCAGAACTATGTTTAATTGTTTTAACTCATTTTTTATATACTTATTTTTAGTAGTGTTTTATATATTATAATTTTTTATTTCACACACACACACACTACGATCAAGTTTACTTTTTTAACAACCAGAACTATGTTTAATTGTTTTAACTCATTTTTTTATATACTTATTTTTAGTAGTGTTTTATATATTATAATTTTTTATTTCACACACACACACACACTACGATTGAGTTTACTTTTTTGACAACCAGAACTATGTTTAATTATTTTAACTCATTTTTTATATATAATAATTTTTTATTTCACACATACACATACGCACCCACTAATGCACGCACCCACATCAATGGCGGAAGATGGTTGTGATAGAAGGGAGTGATGGCTCCCCAACCATTTTTTTTACTTTATTTTATATTTATTTAAAAAATAATATTTATATATTATTACTTTATTTATATTAATTGATTTTTATTTTATTTTATTTTCTATGTATTTTAAAAAATATATTTATATATTATTACTTTATTTATATTAATTTAGTTTGGAAAATCTTTTTTAAAATTTAAAAATGATGTTTTTTCTCTATTATAATTTTTATACTTTTTTATTTGGTTTTTCTCTTCCGTGCCTCCATCTTTTTCTCTCATTTTATTTTCATCTCAATTTTTACCATTAATTCCTTATTATTTTCAAAATCAAATTGCACTACGACAAAATTGAAAAGTTAATGAACATTTTAGACCGAAGAATTTCTTCTTTAGAGTAAGTTCATTTTTTCCTTCTTTTTTTTTTTTTTGAAGCACTTTGTTTCCCTCTTGTATGTGGCTTTTCTACGCTCTAGGCATATCTCTATCTGTTAGAGATCATAAAATCATGCTTTAATTATTGATCAAACTCTTCTTTGTGTAGATAGAGTTATTTTAAGCTTTGAAGTTGTGTATGAAAAGAGCAAGATTAGGAATCTACTCTAAGGTAAGGAAAGCTAATCATTTAGAAGTTATTAGTTTTTTTAAAATATTGAGTTTTGCTTTTAAGATTTAATTTGGGGTATTCATAATTTTATTTTTTTGTAAATAGGTGAGAGGTGACAAATTTATATTAGAAAAATCATGATAAAGAGTAAAAGAATTGATTCTTTTTTTAAGAGGAAGGCTTGTGATGAAGATGAAAAAAATGCATCTACGTCATCTAAAATTCAGAAACTTCATGAGAATCCAAATATTGAAGAAAACGGAAAACAACTCTCTAAGGTTCCTAAAGTTACATAAAATGAATTTGAAAACACTTTAGAACGTGATCCATCTAGGGAAACATCTTCAAATTTGGCAATAGCCACCAAATCAAATTGATGAGGTATGAAGGGCTTATCTTAAATGTGTAATATCAAATGCATCTAGAAAATTATTCGTTGTCTGGTAAAGATGATCATCCAAGAAGATTTTAGTACACATGGTTTAGCTTCTTTCCTTCATGGTTAGAGTATTCGCCATTAAAAGATGTTGCATATTGCTTACCGTGCTATCTTTTTAGTAAAAAACCAAGCGGACGACCTGACTCGGATGTTTTCATTGTTACAGGTAATTGAGTTTATTTTCATTGAATTCTAATTGGCAATAAGTTGATTGTCATCAACATGTTTTAACTTTTTGAATGGTTTTTTATAGGTTTTAAAAGTTGGAGGAGCACTCTGACTAAAGGTAACTTTTGTTTTTTTTTATATATTATTGTTGATGATAAACTTTATGTTACTCTTTCATATATAATATTGTTATATTGTTTGGATTCTATTGTCATGAGTGCTTATTTTGAATAAAAAAATTATGTAAAGAAATTAATTTTTTTTCAATTAAAAATAATAATTTATATATAACAAATATCCCCTAAAATTTTAGGTCAAGTTTCGCCACTGACCCACATACACGTACGCACGCACCCATAT
>Ga0214544_1005473_pt1 | contig 24541 bp, 15 predicted proteins | sample CNSS3metaG_FD_160074 | JGI IMG/M metagenome (GOLD analysis project Ga0214544, IMG submission 160074) | Root nodule microbial communities from cowpea collected in UCLA plant growth center, Los Angeles, California, USA - CNSS3 | ecosystem: Host-associated > Plants > Roots > Nodule | place: USA... | reverse complement strand
ATGAAGAAATGAATTAGTTTGATTATGTTGATATTAGTCCCAACATGTTCAAAATGACATCTTAATTTGAGCATTGAAGTAAGTGATATTGATCTAAGCTTGGGAAAAATTAAATTGATCTAAGTCTGGAAGAAGTTAAATTCATAACGTTAATTCATCCTCATCAAAATGCAGTACATCAATAATGAATTCTACATCAGAAATTCCAAAAAATAACTAAGACCTTTGTAGCTGCTATCATGGCCTCCTCCTAATCTGTAATTTCATCCTAAACTGCTGAGATGGTTCTTCTGGTGTTGGTAGTGGTGCTGCTTGACTCTCCACTTCATTCGTTGGTGGTTGAGTAGTTTGAGTTTTAGCAGTTGGTGCATTCTCAACAGTTTGGGCATCTGGTGCAACTTAGCAGGTGTTGCAGTCTGCTCATCCACTACAAATCGAGGTTAATCCATTTCTCGTTGAACCACCAACAATGTACGAAGTGATACAACACGGTTGTCTCCAACGATTACAACCAGAGGTAAAGGAAGAAGATTGGGACTGTAACATACCTATATAATGGGATTGCAGGAAGAAGAATATTGCAGCAACACAAATTGGGAACGGAAGAACAAGATTGCCAAAACTCACAAATTGCCCAAACATTCCTTACCAAAATCCTAGCTCACTTATTTATCCCCAAATATCTAATTACCACACTTGTACAGTACACGTAACACACCCTAATACAAACCGTGCCACTTGTACAATGCTCTGTTAATGATTTAAACGGCGTTACAGAAAAGGACCAAATAAAACATGAATTGCGAAAATGAGGATCATTTTAAACATTCGGTAAAAATGAGGACCATTCTAAACATTCTGTCAAAATAAGGATCATCCACAACAAACATTACGAAAATGAGGACCAAAAAGGTATTTAAACCTTTTTATTTATACACTAATCCAAACTAACTTAATCCACACCCATACAAAATTGAAACACGCAAATGCCACACAACTGTTCCTTTATAAAATTAAATAAAAAGCACAGCCCTTGGTACGCACAGGTTTCACAAGTTAATGATAAAAACAAGAAACGCAATTTCTTCCTCGTGGGTCTAATTTGTATTTTTCTTCACCTTTAGAGTATTTTCTAAAATATATGTGGTTTGGCTGGCTTAAGTTCTAAACAAGAAAAACCCTTGTTTATCCTAAAAGAAAACTCCAAAAAATAGTTTTTAGTACTAATATCACATTATTAAATTCATTGTAAAATTATATTTAAAAATAAAATTTAATTAAAATATTATGAGTGATGGTTAATTTTTATTGACACTAAAAATGATATTTAATGAATTAAAAAAATCTTTTTAATAAATTTTGGTGTAATTAATTATTTGTTCCAAATTTTCGTAAAGACAATTCAAGTAGGTTTTTGAATTTTTTTAAGTCTCATTTTTTGTAAAATTGATATAATTATGTATTTTACTAGTAGTGTTAAAGAGATGTCATGTGTTAGATTATAATTTTTTAATTTATTTTTAATTTTAATTTTGTTTTTTTAAGAAACATGTCCACGTATTTGTTTAGAGTTGTGTTAGTGTCACTATCAATGTGACATGATAGTGTCACATGTTAGTACCAAGTGTCATTGTCAGTGTGACATGGTATTGTCACATCTTAGTGCCAATTGTCATTGTTTAATTTTATATTAATTATATATATATATATATATATATATATATATATATATATATGATTTATTTTTGTTCATTTTTTTAATGGAGCGATGTTGTCTCTAACTAAATTGGAACTAAATTTATATTTTTTATAAATGTTATATTGATATTTTTATTAAATATTTTTGAAATTATTTTTTAACCAAATTTTATATATTATTGGATTTCATTTTAATATAATAATATAATAGTTTTAAAAACTTACTTTTTTTTAAATGAAATTTAAATTTATTTAATAAATATAACAATATTTATAAATTTCCTCTAGAACATTGTTTTAGTAATTCATTTTGATACATTAGTCAATATCCATTAATTTATTCTTATCTCTTATATGTTGTGCATGTGGTTTATTGTCTATATTTCAAATGGTAGAATGAGCCAATTGACATGTCTTCTTTTTCTAATGCGACAATGCATCATATTAGGTAAAAGGCTAAATGACAAAAATTAAAACTTGTTGCATTCACTTAATTTGTCTTTCATATTTATCAAATTATAATAGTTTTTTCTATTAAAAAACTCTTAATTAAGTAATCTTAAATATGATATCATGATAGCTTTTCAATGTATAAATAAGTTTTATATATTAATAAGCTTCTACCCTAAACCATGATAACTTTTTTAACTATTTTATTCATAATTAATCTTAAAATAAGTTGTGTAGGTTTATGAAAAAGTTGAAATTTAAAAATTAAATTTAAGTACTTAATCTTAAAATAAGTTGTGCAGATTTATGAAAAAATTGAAATTTTTAAATTAAATTTAAGCACTTACTAAAGAGGAGACTTAAGACTTCAAGATACTAGGAGTTTACAATCGAGTTTATTTTCTTGATAACCAGAATCATATTTTATTATCTTAAGTCATTTTTTTATATACTTATCTTTAATAGTGTTTTATATATTATAATTTTTTATTTTATATAAAAATATAAAAATAATATCAACTAAAAAATATGATTTAAAAGATATTCAAAACTCTAGAAGAAGAGAAGAGTTTAGGCTTTAATTGTATCATAAAAAAAAGCTATGGATAAATTTATAAAAATAGATAGGAAAAATGAATTAGAAATATAGGTTAGTGTTTGAATAAACAAGATAATAACAATATAGATATATGGGTGAAAGAAATAATAGAGAAAAAGAAGTAGTTAGTGGTGATGATAATTTTGATTCTAAAACCCATGATACCGAGAAGGAGATGGACTATTGATACTCCTATTCTTGATGAAAATATATTTGGTACAAGTATAATCCTTTAAAATCACTGATATAGATTTTTCAAAGGATAAATATTCTAAACATTTAAAATACTTAAACTTTAAAAAATCTTTGAAACATGATAATTTGATAGATCTTATCAGATTGAATTTATGTACAGAATTAAACATTATAAAAAAATTATAGTATTAGAAAATGATGAACCAATTCACATTCGAAAAAAAAAAATCAACAATGCAAATGAACTAAAATAAAAGAAAGTACAATAATTGTCATTTTCTTATTTCCATCCTGGATAAGTGTCCATGGTCCCGAGGAAATAATGCTTGAATTAAAACTGTATGAACAAAAAGTTGACGGTGGATACGATTGAGAAACTTCATGTGGTGCACTGTTGGACTATCACATTCATGGATGTATTATTGAAACAATGAATGATGGAGTTTAAAATGATAATAGGACACATTCCAAAAGTTTTCCTTCTTATGTTTAGCTTTGCCAGAGAAGAACAAATTTTAATTTTAGTGGTTTGTTTGAACTCATATATTAATAGGAAAATGAAAAGCCTGTCGATCCCAGAATGTTTTCTAAAATAAACCACAATAAAAATATAATTACCTATATAATACTATGAAGAACTTGTTTACTAAAATAAATCTATTCACGATCAGATTATAGTTTCTCGTCTGGAAAGAATAATTATTAAACATATCATTTATTAGATAAAAACTTATTCAAAAGTTAAAAAAATTATATTTATAAATGAACATTTGCATGCTAGGAGAGATTTAAGATGGTACATAATGGAAATTGAAATTTAATTTATGTGAAATTTGAAGATACCTTAAAGTAAATAAAAATGAAAGTATATGCGATTAACTTCGTTCCCACTAACATGTGTCCTTCGTCATCCATCTCACCTAAGTCTTGTGAGTCAATAAAAGCTATATCCATATCCTACTCACGTACACTCTACCCTAGCCAAGTAAAATATGGTTTAGAGATAGCAAAATGGATTTGGTCTAATGGACCAATTCACCAATACAAGAAAAAAAGTGGGTCAAGTCGACACTAAAACCCACCAACCCGTAGAGCAAACTAGCAGGTCAAATCATTGGTCAATTGATTCAATAATGAATTTTCCAAAATTGATATTCATACCAATTGTAAGATTTAAAGGACTTTAGTAGTCAAGAAAGGGGTTGAATTGGTTGTAACTAAAAATTCAATTCAATTCAAATTCATAAAAAGCTTTACTTTAAATCAGATTGACCAACAAATCAACATGCAATCACTATTGGAACACACATTTTCAATTGATTGAAAACAAAGTTAACAAATTGATTTCACTTAACAAACAGTCAGACAGATAGACTAATATAATTCAACAGATTAAAACATCTATTCACCAGATTGAAATATTGAGAGAATTATTACTACAAGAAATTTGTCAATTATCAACTGATTATTACATACAAATTACAATTCGTAGGTAATTTGAGATCTATCTACCGATTTACCTACCGATATTTTTCAATAAGTAATATTTTACTTACCTACGCTTTTTTTCGTATGTATCTGTGTAATATTTTGGGTTCTGGATCTGTATGTAAGGTCTGTACATAACTTTAGCGCGTTTAAGATAGAAAGTGTTTTGAGGGATATTTTTGTATGTAATAATATTTAGGTTAACATACATTTTTAGTCCCAATTTTCGTCAAGTTTTTTTCAAATAAGTCTTAATTTTGGTTATGTGTTCAAATAGGTCCTAATTTTCGTCAATTTTGTTCAATTGGGTCATCTTTTGCTAACACCGTTTAAATCATTAACGGCCATGAACAGTGACTGTCATGTGTCACTTCGTGATATTTTTTTTTTAATTTTTTTAATTTTTTTAAAAAAAAATTAAGTTTTTTTTTATTTTTTTTAAATGTACATGTGTCAACCTAGTAGCGTGCCACGTGTCACTTCATGGTTTTTTTGAATTTTTTTTTGAATTTTTTTTTGAATTTTTTAAATGTTCACGTGTCAACCAAGTAACATGGCATGTGTCAAAGTCAATGTTCTATATTCAATTTGGTCCCTATATTTGTTATTTTTGTTCAATTTAGTCCCAATTTTTGTTAACATTAATCAATTTGGTCCCTATCGAAGATGTGATCAAATTTAATTTTTATATCAAAGTTATAATGATGTGAATTTTAATATATTATATAAAAATATTTAATAAAAATGTGAATTTTAATATAAAAATTAAATTTGGTTTCAATTTGGAGAGAGACCAAATTGGTTAATGTTAACTTAAATTGAGACTAAATTGAACATAAATAACAAATATAGGGACCAAATTGAATATAGAACATTGACTTTGACACATGGCATGCTACTAGGTCGACACGTGGACATTTAAAAAAAAATTAAAAAAAAATTTAAAAAAAAATTCAAAAAAACCACGAAGTGACATGTGGCACGCTACTGGGTTAACATGTGTACATTTAAAAAAATTAAGAAAAATTAAAAATAAAAATAAAAATAAAAATAATTCTAAAAAACCAAAAAATGACACGTGTCACTATTCATGGCCATTAATGATTTAAACGGTGTTAGCAAAAAAGGACCCAATTGAACAAAATTGACAAAAATTGGGACCTATTTGAACACAAAACCCAAATTAGGACTTATTTGAAAAAACTTGACGAAAATTGTGACCAAAAAGGTATTTTAACCTAATATTTATATCAGCATGTAAATATTTCATCTTTTACCTACTAAAAACGCAAATTGGTGATAAACTTAGAAACAACTTGCACAACCAATCAAGATTAATTCTAATCAATAAAACAAACACAGTTACAACTTTATATTACATTAATTCACCAGAATACTAAGAAAATATTGATTAAACCTGATTTCTTGAAACTCGATATCAAAGATCAAATCAGAAGAGGAAGACTAGATAAGTCAACATAGAATTTTTATATTGGTTCGTTTAAAATTGAGCAACATCTAGTTTGTCAAGGCAATCTTAGCCTGACACTCCACTATATCAAAAGTTTTGCAAAATCCACCAAGATTACACTTTTGAAAACATGAAACTACACCAAGACCTTTGAATCTGACAAGAATCTTAACAAAAAATAGCAATCATCCATGCTCAACCTCTCTATAGTGTGCTAAATAAACTCTTTGTCTCATTTGGTTTGTTTCTTCTGGTGTTAAGTCTCACTTCAAGTCGTTCAACCCTTTAAGCTTATCTAGCTTCAATTTCCATCATTTGAGGGTTTCAATGCCTTTCATTTTGCTTAATTGTGAGGATAAGAATTTGAACTTGTTTAACCACCCTCAATCTAGTTAGCTCCAGCTTTTGGCGCTTGGTGATTTTAGTAATTCCTCATTTTTATTTGTTACACTAAAACAACAATTTAATTCAATACTTTCAAGTAACTTCTCTTCATTCACTCATTATATATTTTTAATTCAATAATTTTAAGTAACTTCTCTTCACTTCCATCAAGTTTATAAATATTCAGTGTTTGAATCATATATATATATATATATATATATATATATATATATATATATATATATATATATATATATATATATATATTATAAACAAGTAAATTAGACACTTATCACTTTTATTTCGGGCATAAATTTTACAATGAAAGAAGTAATATTTCAAGACTCATGATGTCAAGAAAGATACCAAACCAGATGGTGTTTTGGGGGATCAAGACATGCTTCTAACACAACAACAATATCAAGCCTTAATGTCTATATTACTTTAGAACAACAACAAAAATACTAGTGGAACAACACATAATAATAAAATCACTTCTATCACTTCCAGCCAAACAACAAAATAAAATGTTTCCTATACTCAATTCTTGATACAACATGGATTTTTCATTCTGGAGCTACAATTCATGTTTTTTGCTCTTTTGATAATCGTAATACTTTGAGTTTTAATACATTGTGAATTGTGTTTATACTATTGTCGTCACTCAAAGTTGTAATACTTTGAGTCTTAATACATGGCATGCTAGGTTAGCACATTTATCTCTAAAGAAATATTAGTTATCTTCAAATTGAAACACGTTTACATATGTATTGTTGAAATTGATGCTTGGGATATGTTTGTCATCTTCCTAACAAAAAAGGTTATCATTTCCTAATAGTATTTTTCATGCTTCTAAACCTTTTGAACTCATACATGTTGACATTTGGAACCTTGCTCTAATTCCTCTACACATTGTTATAAGTATTTTCCCATCATTGTAGATGATTATGTCCAAAGATGGAATCATGACGGACTGGGTTGAAGGTTAAGATATGTCGACCTAGGCCGAAGTTCAAGTCGGGTCGAGTCAGGCCGAAGGTCGAGCCGGTCAGGCTAGGTCAGGCTGAAGGTCGAGCAGGCTAGGCCAGGTCGAAGGTCGAGTCGGGTTAGGCCAAGCCAAGTCAAAGTTCAATCCAAGATGGGTCGAGCCAGCCTTGGTTAGGCCAAAGGTCAGATCGAGCCGAGCGGGATTGGGTCAAAGGTCAAATTGGGTCAACGTAAGGCCGAAGGTTAAATTGGGTCAACACGAGTGTAAGATTCCAAAAAAGTAATTAATGTTCAGGTTGTAGGCTTGCACAGAGAGATATTATTTAAATTAATAAATAATATCTCAAACAAAAATGAAGTGTATCATAGTTGGTTAAAGCTTTGTCGTGGGATTGGTGGTCAAGGGTTCGATTCTTAATGGGTGGTAACACCCTAGGCGGAAATTACTCGATAAAGCAATTTTTATATAAAATATGAAATTCAACAGTTCATATAAATCCCAAGCGCAGGAAAAATTTAAAATTTATACCGCGAAAATATAATTACTCCTCAAAGGCCTTACAATCCAATATTCAAAAACCATATAAAGGAAAATTACAAAATGGATTCACATCGTCAAACATAAACAGAAAGGGTAAGCTGAAATAAACAATCATACATAAAATTAAATAAAGAGAATAACACCGACCCAAAGTATCTTAGCCATTTTTCTTATTCATAGATTCCTTTGTACCTTTCCACCCCAATCTCATAACACAAAGAGCTTAAATAAAGAGAATAACACCAACCCAAAGTATCTTAGCCATTTTTCTTATTCATAGATTCCTTTGTACCTTTCCACCCCAATCTCATAACACAAAGAGCCCCTGCCCCTACATTATCGTTTGACACTGCCTAAGCGTTGTAAGGCGAAACTTTGCTTCAGACCGCCTGGCAGTATCCTCATGCCGCCAAGCTCAAGCGCTCCAAGGACCTCTCTATTGTGGCTATCGCATGACAGGAACATCCCCGCCACTAGGTGCCACACCAGTAAAGCGGATTTTTACTAGTTTAGGCACATTAAAATGGTTTCTAACACATCAAGCATCACAATTACACATCCAAAATACCACTTACACGTTATCACAACTCAACATATCTCAATTGCATCATCACAGTTCCTAACCATCAATCAAACTAAGCATTCATGCATTTAAAATTTGGAATTGTGCCACCACTTGAAATAGCTAAGAATATATATATAAATATATATATATATATATATATATATATATATATATATATATATATATATATATATCCAAAAGTATGAATTTAATTAACAACAGTCCAACCATGCATGTAATTACCCCATCCACTTCAGTATCTAGGTTATTCCTTCTTCCTAATGCACCACACATAAAATCAACATTTATCAAACCACATGATTCCATATACATACCCAAGTGTACCTTAGTAGCTATTTGACATTTTTAAGAGATTATACATGCAATTCAAATACACTTCAAACAACAAGCTTCCAACTTCCTAAATCATGCAAAAGGTTTAGTGATGTTAACAACCCATGTTCTAATCCTTTCCATAACCCAAATCAGTCAAGTTTCATATTAATCTATATGTCTACTCATGGATCAAACATACCCATGAAGGCATATGTACATCATACTATCATGCTAATCTTTGAGCTAGTATGATCCATCACCTGACAGCACACATGTACCGCTAGGCGGTGCATTAGGTTTTTGAAATTTCCAGAATTTCTCTCACCTACTTGGAACCCTAAACCTCCCAGAATGCAATTCAATCATTCAGTTGTACATGATTCACAATCAATCATACATTCAACATCTATATGCATTCAATTAATTCATAAAATCATCAAAAGGATTAAATCGACTTCTACACATCACAATTTGCATTCATTCCACAAACACATATTAAACCATCATGTACATATAACTCCTAATTCATCAAATTACCATCAAAAGCGAATATTATCAGTTGATTATGCAAGGAAACATACATATAAGAGTCCATGAACTACAGAACACCCAAACACATCACAAAAACACTAAAAACATGTAGGAACACACTGTTCCAGATCGTGTCGCCTGGCGGTTCCTCATTGCCACCAGTCAGTTCATCATAGAACCCAGAAAATTGAGTGAAAACAAGTTGAGTCACCTGGCACGCCTTTATAGTCACTAGGCGATTTCTGGGCAGATTAATTGAAAAGAAAACATGTAAGGACTACTCCCTTTACCTGGGTTCCTTGCTCCAAATACAATCCTAGTGATTCTTCTTTGTCCCCAAGGCCTCAATCCTTGCCTCCAATCCAAGCCTCCCTTCCAACACTAAATTCCTCTCCCCAAGTCGCAATTTCACTATTCTCTCTTACTCCCCTTGTTGCCACACTCAATGATCCTCTACTTTCTCACTCAACCTCTTCCCTCTCTCAATTTTACCCCAAAAATTAAAGTTTAATGGCCATTAACTTGTATTTTTACTACACCACAACTGCCACCCTTATACCATTTTGGTTTCTTAGAGAATTTCTAAAGTTTCTAGGTTTTCCACCACTTAGCAAAAATAATAAAATGTAAAGAGTGTTTACTCATGCTAGCCAAGGTTCAAACTCACATCCTTCCAACCCCATAAGCATATGCACAACCAACAAGCCTATAAATGTTTCATGCCAAATCATGCACACATATAATGTCAAATCATGTTTCCGTATTCAAAACATATATGTAAGATAAAACACCATTAAAATATCTCACAAATGGCATACACAGAACTCGAACCTAAATCCTCTCAACACCACCCCATACGCTCAACGACTTGAGCTACCATTGCTCCTCGTCCATGACTTGCCAAGAAATTCTCTTAGAGGTACTTCCAACCCACAATTAATAGTAATTAATTACTTATTTAAATTTTTGGGGTCTTACATAATTAGAATGTTTATATTTTAAACGTTATTTTTAATTTGAAAATTAAATGGGATTAAGAGAGCAATACGGAGGAATCAATGGTGAATTGTACATTTGGGGGTTAAGTCTTAGCGTAAGGGGTGCTAAGCTTGTTCTCGTTATTTTGTGGTTAATTGCATAAAAATATTTTGAAGGAGGGAACATGGCATTTGTAAGGGAAACTATGTTTTTCTATAAAATGATTACTGTTGGAATTATAAGATGTGTTTGATGTTCACAATATTAATTCGGGGACACATACTTTTAATCTATGGATGAATGTATGGCAGATTGAGGATATGACGTTGTGATGTGATTGCTCAGGGTTAGAGGCATAATGGAGTTATTTTGTTGTTTATGATAAATTTTAGGAAGTATTGATACAAGAAAAAAAATTGGAATGTTATGCTTCGATGGAAATTTGTTGTGTTCATAGAAAATTTGGGTTTGGGCAGAATTTTCCATCTCTAAGGTTTTCATGCTAGTTTGATAAATTTTACTTTTTGGTTGAGCAAAATTTTTTTATTTCTATGTTGATATGGTGAGAAATTATTGCTTTTAGAATATCATTATATGAAAGGGAAATTTACTTGATATTATGATTTTGGGCCTTTGGAGTAGTGTTTAATTAGATAGGAGAAAAATGTGTTATAAATGTTGGGATGGAAGAATTGCCATGAATAGAAATCATTATATTGGATTCTATTTTTTTACTTAAATAATTAGTTTGGATGAAGTAATTCAATTATAAGAAATGAATAGAATTCAATTATAAGAAATGAATAGAACAAGTAATTCAATTACTAAGTATTTCAATTTCTTGAAATTGTTAAATTTCCTCCTTCAAGCATAAAGTTAATGCTTTAGATCTAATATTTCTACTCAATTTTGATGTTATATTGTCAAATATGTTATTTATTTGATATATTACATTCTTATACCTTTTCTTTAAAATTACTCTTTTAAGAAATTATATAAAAGGAAATGTAGTCTTAGAAACATTATAGTATGTGTTTGGATATTTGTGCTATGTTAATACTATAATCGTTAACAATAAAAAATCGGATCCCATCAATGGCGGATTTTCACCAAAATTTTTGGGGAAGCCAAAATAGTATACTTAAAATTTATATATTTAATATTACTATCACTAATTCAATAAAACTGAATACATAATCTAGTATATCTATAACTATAAAAGATATTACACATATCTAAAGGAATGTCTATCGTTTTTTCATATTCTTGAACTTATGATAATTGAATCATAATTAAATTTTTCAGTTATTTTTTTCGATGTAAATAACCATATTATCTGTAAAATATTCATCTTCCATGTTATTAACATGCATTTGATTCAAAAAGTCTTCACAACTTTCAATTTCATTGTTATGCGATATGCAACCATATTATCCTATTTTCATCTTCATTGGCAGTTTCTCTTTTATCAATTTTAAAACATAAATTTAATATTTTGTTTTTCATATTTAAAAAATAATTTTAAGACTAAACAATAATTTACCATAATCTAATCAAAAGTTGAGAGACACAATTTGATAGCTTCTTTTTGTCTCCATTGAAGCTTGCATGAAGAATGGAGGCTCCATTGATGGTGTTAGGCGTGGGAACATGAAGGAAAGGAGCTTAAGGCGTTTGATTTGGTGTAGGTGAAAGGATTCTTAAGAGAGGTGAGGCTAACTCCTAAGGAAGAAGACTAAAGTAAACTAGAGAAGAGTTTACTCTAAGGTGAGCTAAAAAGAGATTTGTGCACAAATTTGGGCAACACTTCATTACTCTATTTCAAGCTGAAAAATACATGTCCTAAGCCTTCTATTTATAGGCTAAAATGAGACCAAGGAGTCTCCAAAAAGTGGAGCGACAAAGGAGTCTAGAGAGTTGAATTTTGGAGCCAAAAAGGAGCATGTGGGTGGTGGAGCCATGGGAAGCTAACTCTCATCCTTGGAGAGCAAGTTTGATAAGCTTCTAGGCTTCTCTAAAGTAGATGCACTACTCTCCATCCATTTAGCCAATTTCCCTTTTTGGTCTAAAATTACTTTTAAAACCCAATTTCCTCTAAGACCCAATACATGGCCCAAAGAAAACCCTATTCTATTGGGCCTAAAATACAAAGCCCAAAAGTTAAATTCTAATATAATATTTAAACAATTTTGCCCAAAAGATAAGAGTTTGGGCTCTCTCAGTAGTTGAGGACCACTCTTCTTGTTTGCATTTGGCCAAGGCTGGGGCGTTTGTCATCATCCCCTCCTTCTTGCAAAGGATTTGTTCTCATATCTACATGTTTCTTCATGACAACAGCCTTTATTATTGGTCTTCTTGTGTCTTCCTTCTCCAGGATCAAAGACCATCCAACAACAAACACCAAACAACAAAATGAATGTTATACTGATAAACATCCAAAGAATGTGGCTCCTAATGTTCATACACCCTATATCAAATGAATAATAAAGGTATTTGGTTTTAGGAGATTTTTTATTTTGCTTCTTATTTTCTATTTGTTGATTCCATATAACTTGAAAATATTTCCTTTTTCAACACAAGGTTTATTTAGGTCTTGCTTTTGTCCTTAAGAGGAAGAAGTAAGCCTGACCTTATTTTCACACAAGTTTTTGCCTGTTAGAATGATGACTTTTTTGCTACGGCACTCAAAAGTCTTGTGTTTTCTGTAAGACCGCGAAATTTCATTAATTAAATAAATAATTAATTAATTAATAAATACGAGTAATGAGAGCCTTTATGACAATTAATGTTAATTGTTATGATATGGTATAGTACTAGCTCAAATGGTTAAGAGTACTTGGTTATATTCAGAGGACTTGGGTTCGAGTTCTATTTTTGTCATTTGTGTGTTATTTAATTAATTATTATTTTAATAATAATGTGCGTGATCATGATGAGTGATAAAATAATCCTCAAATTATAAGAATTATCACGAAACATGAATTGGTTGAATGATTATGCATTGACTTTACAATTGCATGGTTGTGAGTTAGAACCTTGGCTCGAATTTGGATTTTTAGGGTGTTCTAGGTTATTGTAATTGGAGAGGATGAATCTATACATGATGATGTAGTGGTGAAGTACTATAAATGGTTGAATTGAATTAATTGGAATAAAATTTGGTATGGATCAATTTTAGGGTTTGGAATTTGGGGATTTGGAGTTTAGGAATGCTTGATGCGCAAATTACATTGAGAACTCGTAGGTACACTTTTAAATTGATATTAAATAGTGTTGGGTGTGTTCTTTAGATCTACTTTGTTCACTCCAATAGTATGAGAAATCAAATTAATGCATAGGAAATGAATGTGTTGTCATACTATATAGAATTCAGACTATACCACATCACTTCTTTTACTTTACTAGATCTTATGGAGCCTGTTGATGCAGAATAAAATCGAGTCTGATCATAGAAAAGATTCTCTTCAAGTAAAACCAGCCTACCCTATCTATAACAGCCTTGCTTGGTGGTTGGAAAAATATACACATTTAATTGTAAATTATAATGTGGCAGATAAGATAAAGTCATATATATGCGCCAAATAATAGTTCAAGTCACACACTCCTATAATCCATTTTTTTTTTAGAAACTTCAACTATTTATGTATGTAACAAAAATTCAATTTTTGTTGCCTGCTAAATTGTGGAAACCAATAGAGGAATGCATTCAATGATTTCTTTGGAGAAATTGCAGGTGTAACAGAATCTAGGATTTTCCTAGAAACTGATACACCGCCTAACGGGGTGTAATTTGCCACCAGGCGATAGGTGTTGACCAGCAACTGGTGGTTGACTTGGCAAGGGGTAGGTTGGAGTGTTGTGTGAAAGTGCCTTGAGGAATGAATTTGGAAAGTAAGGTGAACTATACAATGGGATTAATGTGGTAATAGGAAGAGATTTTATAACTTATGGGACTAAGGGTGGGAAGCCATGGAAAAGGTCAAAGTCTTGAGATAAATTGGACCATATGATGACTGGATTGGTATCAGTAGTGATTCTAATTGATTGTGGTGTTATGTTCATATTAGTTGTAGAAAGCCTATTATTAACTTAAGGTTGAGTGCGGCTAAGGATTACTAATAACATGATTTTAAAGGGGGATTACTTAACGTGGTAATTATGCTGGTGGGGAGGTACTATAGGCACTCTTAATGTGCAAAAAAATGACAATTGAACTGGTTGAGTGTCCCTGTTTTGTGTTCAACACAAGTGGGTTACATTCTTAAGGGAAATTGAAAGATACCATATTCTTAAGTGGTGAATCATGGTTGATTACGTTGGTAAATTGTGAGAAGTAAAGGATGTTGATATGATTCATTGTGCATATATGGTATATAAGGATAGAAGATTTAATAGAGTTGTTCTTGGATGCATAAAAATTAGTACAACTCGTTGTACTTGTGTAACGCCTGGCAACAAGGATTGAACCATCAGGCGATAGCTACAAAAATAGAGGAATTTTGGAACGCGTCGTAGCACCTAGCAGTAAGGGTCGTCCCGCCAGGCGATACCTACAGAGGCAGTGGGTGCAGAGGTGCTTGGCGCTTGGCGGCAGAGAAGCTCTGCCAAACAGTCTGGAACTGAGATCCTTTTGGCGGCTACAGAGTAGCGCCAAGCAATAATGTAGAGGCAGAGTGGTTGTTTGCTTTTGATGTGTGTGGTTTACAAGGCTTTGGTGATACCTTAAAGATAAACTTGTTGGAGTGTTCCTTGAGTTGTGGCTCGGGATAGGGGTTAAACACGTGGCATTCCTTGAGTTGTGGCTCAGAATGGCATCTCATGAGTTGTGGCTTGGGATGACGGATAAACACGAGGAATCCTTGAGTTGTGGCTCAGATTGGCGAGTGTTGCTAGTGTGAGTGTGCGAGTTGCGTCTCGTACGGATTGGTCCAAAAAGATTGCCCTCCTCGGTATTTAGCCGACGAGTTTGGTATTCTTGGGACATTACAAACTATGTTCGTATTGGGAACTCCACCTAGCATTATAGAGTGTGGTCCGTAGTTGTTTCCCGTATGTGTTCTACAAGTTGTGCCTTATAGGTGTGGCAGCAAGTGCATCTTGGGGTATTCATCTAAAGATGTAGAGCATGGAAAACATGGTGATGACCATATTGTATGGAATGAAAGGATAAGAGTTTTTTTTTTGTGTATGTGCTGATATATCTGAACGTATATATGTTTTTTATTATATTGTTAACTCACCATATATGCTTATGTTTGGCAATGATCGTGTATTGCGTTACACGGGAGTAGATGATGTTGTAGGTGGATCTGGTGAGGCATAGAGCCGAAGCATGGGCTATCTTGGGGATTTTGTACAGAGTTTATTATTGTATGAAATTTAAGACTTTGTAATCGTTTGGATTATTGAACTTGGCTATTATATTTTGAGTTTTATAAATTTTGTATTTTGAGTTATTTTATGACGTAATAAAATTTTAAATTTTCCCGCATTTTTTGGGAAATGCAGTATAATAAATGATGTTGATTTATTATTTCTATTTTAATTTATTAAAAATTCGTAATATCCAAGCAGGATGTTACATTTTCTACCTAAACAATTGGAACTTATTGTTTCACTAATATGCATGTAGGTGGAATTTTCTTTTTCTTTATTTATTTTATTTTTCAACCACTTGAGATGGTGATAGAGGATACAAGACAAACTTTCTATCCTTGTGAGTGAAGGTGATTTCATTGGTAAGATCATTATGCATGGTTTTCTTGTCAAATTGCCAAAGTCTTCCCAATAAAACATGGCAAGCTTCCATAGGACTACATCACACAACACACTACCTTCATATTTCCCTATGGATAGCTTGACCTTCGCTTGATGTTGGACTGCCAAATCCCAGCTTCTATTAAGCCAATGTAGTTTGTAAGGTTTTGGATGGGGAATGATAGTCAAAGCCAATTTATCAACCAACCTTGTACTACAACAGTTGCAACATGAACCACTATCAATAATGAGAGAACAAGTGTTTTCTAAAATTTTACATCTTGTATGAAAGATGTTCTCTCTTTGTGTTGGCTCTTTTGGAATGGGTTGGTTGCTAAGAAGTCTTCTAATCATTAGAAGGTCTCCTTCACAAGGATAGGCAATTTCCTTAGCCTCATCATTAGACTCCTCACTAGAAGTCTCACTCTCACTTTCTTGCTCATCTTGGCTACTATAGTGGTCAACACCCCTTAAGATCATGGTCTTTTTGGTGGGGCATTGAGATGCAACATGACCTCTACCAAGACACTTGAAACATTTGATTTCACTAGTGTGAGTGTGTGAAGATGTGCCTTCCCTTGGTTTCTCCTTTTCCTTGAAACTTTTGGAGGGTTCCTCTTTGACTTGCTTACCCTCCCTCTTGAATTCTTTCTTGGTATAAGAGTTAGAGTAGTCATTTCAAAAATTTTTCCTTAGAATTTGTTGCTCTACCTTTATGCAAAGTTGAACCAAGTCATTTAAGTCTTGGTAGGGCAACAATTCTACTCTATCTCTTATCTCAAGACTTAAGCCACTAAGAAACCTTGTAATGGTGGTATCCTCAGACTCCTTAATCCCAGCCCTCATCATATATAGCTCCATCTTTTGTCTATGTTCTTCCACTTTCATTTTATTTTGATGGAGTCTTTGGAACTTATCCATTAGCTCTCTATGATAGTAGGAGGGAATATGTCTTATCCTAAGGGCTCTTTTTAAGGTCATTCCAATATTTGACCTTGGGACTTTGATTGATTCTCCTATCTCTTTCAAGGGCAGTCCACCAATACACAGCATTGTCTTAGAAGCTAAGGGTAGCTAAGGGTACTTTCCTCTCCTCATTTATTTGATGGCAAGCAAAGAGTTGTTCAACCTTCATTTCCCAATCAAGATAAGCTTCAACATCATCTTTCCCATAAAAGTGAGGGAGGTTTATTCTAATGGCTCTTGGTTCCCTAGGCTCTCTTATTTCTCTTCTTATAGGAGGAGGAGGAGGTTGATAGAAGTTGTCAAATAGTGTACTATCTTCTTCTTCATAGTGTGTGACTAGTGTTGGAGTATGGGAGTACATGTGTTGACTCCTATTACTCATCCTCTCATGCAACCTTTCCATATTTCTTGTTCCCCCCCCCCTCTCTTCATCTAAAAGTTGATGAAACATATCTCTTTCTTGTTTTTCCCTTTCCCTTGCAATTGTTTCATCTTCCTTCCAACGTAGTAATGCTCTCAAATCAAAGGCAATTTGTTTCAAACTTATTTCTTCTTCATTTGAAGCACCCATACATTGAGAAGGAGGTTGAGACATTTTTTTTAGATTTTAGAAGACTTTGGTCTTTTAAAGAAAATTTCAAAGAAGAAGTAAATAACAAAAGCTTTTAGTTCTCCTCCAGGAAAGAGAGGCGAATCACTTGGATTGCTTACATTATCAAGTCTTTCCTAGCCAAGGGAACTTGAAACTTTTGTACAAAACTTCTTAAATGAAATTAATTCAAAGACTAAGTTGACACACATTAAACTATCAAACAAGAAAATTAAAAACAAGAAATATTAGAAGTTATATGCGGCCTAAGTTTTGGTAGAAGTAGAAGGCACTTGGAACCTTCAAACTTCAGCACTAAAAGTGTTTCACTAAGACTACCCCAAGACACCTAACTAGGCCATGAACACAAGAATGAGAGCATTATAATTTTACAACTCAATTTGAATACAATCAAAGTGCACAAAATGTAAAAGGCCTTCTTGGCTTTGTCTTCTTGGCTTGGTCCTCACAAGTGTTTCACTCTTGCACCTCCTCTTGATCTCACCAAAGAGGATTCTCTTTCGGGACTAGGTACTCCACCTCCTAGGATGCTACCTTAGGAAAGTTAGATCACCTCTAAAAAGAAGTATGCACCAAGTATATAAACCAAACCAAAAGAGGTCAAGAAATAAAGCAAAAAAAGCAAAAAATTATAATTGTTAAACCAAAAGTGAATAATGCCATGACAAACTCAAAGGATTACGAAAGAAATCACAAACTAGAAATAAGGTAAAGAAACAAGATAAGCACTCAAATGAATTACCTAATGAATGGCACTAGAATGGATGAAAAACATCCAAAATAAGCTAGAAAAATGCACTGAAATTTGATTTTTTCACTCACTGCCAGTCCAAAAACGTGAATTCAAGCCTCTACTTTAGCTATTTATTATTTTTTTCATTTCTCAATATTTTTCAATGATATTTTTTTCTCTGTTTCGTCTAGGTCTTAGCTAAAAGAGGAAAAAAATCATATTTGTTTTTGCACCAGCCAATTTTTTATGATAAATCAAATACAGAGAATGTGCAGTCAGACAGAAACAGGAACAACAGTAAAATGCAACAAAATAATGCTCTCAAACTCAAGTGATGGTAGTGATTCTAGTGTACTTCTTTTGCCATTTTCATTTGATCTTTTCTTTTGATTCTTTTTGGCACTTGCTTGTATTCTTTTTGTGCTCTTTTTCTTTCTTTTTATAGCTCTTACAGCAGCTAGTTTCCACCACAAATCTGAATCACCACCACACTATGCTTGATCATTTGCATTTTAATGGAAACAAAAAGCACAAAGGAGAAGAAAACTTAAAGGAATCAAAAGAAGATCATGAAACACAATGAAACACAACGAAAATTGACTCTAAGACATTGCTAAGATCTAAATAGCAATATGAACTCAAAAACATAAATGAAAAAGCACCCGAGCACAATTATTTGAAAGGAAATTTAGTGTGGTTTATGGTGATGTTAAGCAAGCACAAGGAAAATTCCCACTGGACATTAAGATAACTAAGATTATCTAGATGTGAAGGTTCATTTCCAAGGCTCCAAGAGGGAAGAGAGTGCTCATTTTTAAGGATTAAAAACTGCACTCAAATTTGAAACAGAATTCAACAGCACATCACCAACAAATTCAAAGCAAATTAAATGCTAAACAAGGAATTAATGAGATATATGGACTAAACATGTCTCTAGACAAAATATATGGATCTTAAAATCAAAATAAACTAAAAAAACAAGAGAATAAACTGAAAAAAACAACAATTACTCAATTAAAATGAAAAGTAAATAGTCGAAACCAAATAGAACACCTAAAGCACACAAGGATGGTTCAAGATGAAGCAAATGAAGATGAACTAAAGTGAAAAGACATGAATACTCAAAATAAAACGAACAAAAACAGCAAGACAAGTAGAAGAAGAGATGAACAACATGAAACTGAAAGAAAAATGGAGAAGAAGCACTTAACTCACCAAAACCGAGACCAACCAAGGCTCATGATACCACATGATGGCTTCTTCTTGTCTTCATTGAAGCTTGCATGAAGAATGGAGGCCCCATTGATGGTGTTGGATGCGGAAGCATGAATGAAAGGATCTTAAGTTGTTTGGTTTGGTGTAGGTGAAAGAATTCTTAAGAGAGGTGAGACCAACTCCTAAGGAAGAAGACTAGAGTAAACTAAAGAAGAGTTTACTCTAAGGTGAGCTCAAAAGAGATTTGTGCAAAAATTTGGGCAGCACTTCATTACTCAATTTCAAGCTGAAAAATACATGTCCTAAGCATTCTATTTATATGCTAAAATGAGACCAAGGAGTCTCCAAAAAATGGAGCAAAAAAGGAGACTAGAAAGTTGAATTTTGGAGCCAAAAAGGAGCATGTGGGAGGTTGACATGCCACCTAAGCAAGTCACACTTGTCTTGCCATGAGAAGCTAACTCTCATCCTTAGAGAGCAAATTTGATAAGCTTCTAGGCTTCTCTAGAGTAGATGTACTACTCTCCACCCATTTAGCCCAATTCCCCTTTTTGGTCCAAAATTACTTCTAAAACCCAATTTCCTTTAAGGCCCAATACATGGCCCAAAGAAAACCCTATTCTACTAGGCCCAAAATACAAAGCCCAAAAGTTAAATTCTAATCTAATATTTAAACAATGTTGGCCCAAAAGATAAGAGCTTGGGCCCTCTCAACAGTTGATGACCACTCTTCTTGTCTACATTTGGTCAAGGTTGTGGCGTTTGTCATCATAATTACTATTAAAAACTATGATAATCAAGTTACAATTAAAAATTAGCTATGAAAAATCACATAATACATTACTTCTTCTTCTATATTAATAAAAAATGAATATATAAAAATGTCATGAGATAAAAATAAGGACAAAAATGATTAGGATTGTCAAAGGGGGCTTGGCCTACCAACCCGACACCATAAGAGTCAGGATAAGGTTTCCAACCCGCGAACCCGTTGCAACCTAGCCCGTTTGTGCTAGCGACTCAACGGGTTGCAGAGCAGGTTACAGCGGGTCAACCCGCAACCCATTACCATTATTATGTGTTGCGTGGTTGGTTTAACACTCTCATTCATTTTTTTTCTTTCTCTATGCTATGCTCTGAGGCGTCAAATAGAAACATTCTTCGTTGTCTTCTTCCTTTCTCAAGCATCTCATCTTCTTTTCCTCAACTACCACAACCCTTGTTCAATGAAGCCCAGAGTCCACGTCCATCTTTTTCTTCTGCTTACTCTTCGTTATCTCCGCGAGTGGAGTTTTGCGAATTAGGGTTTGAGTTCGATTGGGGGTTGACCTGATTTCGTTTCTCTTCTTCTCTATACGATAAAAGTTTGGTTTGAGTTTGATTGGGGGTTTTCGATTGGTGTTTCATTTGATTTTGTTTCTCGATTTATGGTTTGAGTTTGATTAGGGGTTTTTGATCGGGGTTTGATCTTGATTTCGTTTCTCCTCGTTCTCTCCACGATTGGAGTTTCTCGTGTTAGGGTTTAGTTTGATTGGGTTTTTTTATCTATGATTGGGGATTTTCGATTGGGATTTTTTTATCTATGATTTTGGATTTTTTATTGGGGTTTTTTTATTTTTGATTGGAGCTTTCGATATATTTTTTATTGGACTTTCTCGATCTGGTAGTGGTGATTTTGAGGGTTGGGGTTTTTGTAGAATGAATTTTTTGCATATTGTGTTTTTCTTTTTTGCATATTGGTGGTTTGTTGCAAATCTGGATGTGATGATTTGTTAGGTTGGAGTTGTTTATGGAGAAGGGTTCGCAATGTAGAGATGGAGACGACAGATCTCTTGCACTAGTGATGGAGGAAACGAAGGCAGATGATGATGAAGAACACAATGAAAAGGATGAAGAAATGGCGGATCAGCCCGCCAACCCGTATGACCCACCCTGTGATGGGACGAGTTCACTTTTGCTACCCATTTTCTAATGTCGGGCTAACCCGACCTGATCCGAATTTGACAGGCTAAAAGCGGGTCGAGTTAAAATGAGATGGGTGGGCCGGTTTTGACATTCCTAGAAAGATGAATTTTTGTCTAACTTTTTTTTAGTAAAAAAATAAATAAATAAGCGTGAGAGATGAGTACAACATATGAGAAACTCAAAAGACAATGGAATAGAAAATAAAAAATATCTTAATAATTTTGGTTTTTTTATATATTTCATTTAATGCTTTATTATATATTAACATTAAATATTGTACTTTATAAAACAATACATAATTTAATTTTCAATATATTATTACTTAATTTAAAAAGATATATAAAATTTTTAAAAAATTTAAATTATAATATTTAATATATATATATATATAATGTAAAAAAATAAAAAATTTGAGGGAATGTGATGGTTAATCCTAACGATGTTGTCAGACTTGTGGTTGGAATATTTGTGTCGTCTGTGGGTGTGACAACTTCCCTTGTCCTCGACTAAAGGACTTGTTTCAGTACACCCAATAGTCTCATATCGCTTAGGAGTCGAGGTCATCTGTAATTTAAATACTCCTACCTCGCTTCACCCTCCGATATGCCTTTTAAGGACAAAATTGTGAAAAAACTCTTCCAAAGCGGACAATATCTCGAGAATGTGATGGTTGATTGTGACGATGTTATCATATTTGCGTTCAGAACATAAGTTAATGTTAACTACAAAAATGAGTATTATTTCTTTTTTTTGAAACATAGTAGATTAAGTTATTTTAACTACATATTGGCTTAACTATTGTCCAATTTTTTTCCCACTAAATTAATCGATTTAAGACAACATAAATTAATATAAAGATATGTTCTAAAGGCAGTTTAATTTAATTATACAAACTCAACAAAAATTAAATATAAGAAGTATTATAAAATTAAATAGCAAGAGAAAAGAGAAATAAGAATGTCATTAAGTAATGAAGCATGGGTTCTGTAACAAAAAGAAGTAATGAAGGATGAGTTAGGTTTATATTTTTCAAAGAAAAAATCATTTTGATGCAATATTACTAGTGGACCTAAGAAGAAAAATTCCTATGATTTTTACTTCTGCATTTCCACAATTTCTTCGCGTAACCCAACTTCTGAAATGACCATTTTATCCGTTTGAAAGTAATCTTTAGATCATATGTTTCGAAAAGTAGTTAGAACAAACATTTCAAAATTTTGGAATAATTATTTTAGAATGAGATTTTTGAAATATGTTTCGGGTATAGGGACTGAGCGTTTATCTGAACACTGACTTGTGTTTTTTCTTTTTCTCGTCATGCTCGGTTCTTTTGTTTCTTCCGCTTGGTTATCCAGAAAATTAGGGTACCTATCAATTAGGCTCTGATGCTTAAGTAAGTTCAAGTCTGTTCGGGATTAATAATTAATGTTGTAATAAATGCGAAGTAAAAGTTCTTACCAACTTACCTTGGGATCCTATTTATAGTTTTTTATATGGGCTCGTGATTAAGGTTTTCTTAATTGAGGCCCAATTGCATTTTAAACTTGATTACTGATCTGTTTTACTTTAACTATAGATGTCTAATTCTCTTGTTCCACTGCCCAATTTGCGCAACCGTGCGTGCGCAACCTAATCGGTTGTGGCTTTGCGCCCTAACAGCCGGATGAGAATGGCAAGTCATGGTTGGTATTGCCAAGAGCCACATGAAGAAGGGTCTGAATGTGATTTCCAGTTAGCTGTTGACAAAAACAAATGTGGTATAAGGTCACCCGACCGTTGCGAGCATCCTTCGACCGCTTTTCCTTGGGTCGTTTGGTTGTTGAACTCTTATTAGGACTTCGGATAAACTGCTACATCAACTACCCACGACTTCGATCCCAATCGTAGGATCGATTAGCCGGTGGCCTTTAGCCACTTTTCCTTGGATCATTCGGTTATGGAGGGTGATCAGGTCCTACGGTACAAAATCTAATCTACAAAATAGATGAAATGTATTTTGAAACAAGTTTTTTAGAAATAGGATTTCTGGATCACATATAATATCTTTTGGAACAAATGTTTTGGAGCATTATTGTTGTATGAAATGTGTTTTGGAACAAATGTTTTGGAGCATTCTAGAAACAACTCTCATGAATATGTTTTCTTTTATTTCCTATATTTTTTCTCTTGTTCTTTTGTAACTTTCTCTCTCTTCTTCTTCCTTTGTCTATGTAGCAATGGTGATATAATATAAGTGACAATGACGGGATATAGTACAATGGTAAATGATGTTTTAATATTTTTCAATTATTATGAAGGTGTAGTTAGTAGTACAGTAAATATTTGCTAAAATCCACATTTTGATCTTGAGAGTTTAAAGCATGGGCTTAATTGGGATGCAGACTTATGAAGATTTAAAAGTCATATTACAATATAGAATATTAGGTGTCATATAATTACAATATAGAATATTACAAGTGTTAAGCATTTGTAAGGATTATAAAAATATGAGAGATATAAGATATATCATAATCATAAAAGATATGCTATAGGAGAAACTTGTTATTTTATTTTATTCATATATTTGTTTTTCAATATATATATCTATATACATATATACATATATATATATATATATATACATATATATATATATATATATATATATATATATATATATATATATATATAACAGAAGGGTTAAATATGTTTTTGGTAAGAGGCTAAAAACATATTTAACCCATAACAAAATGTAACCAAATATAAAGTCAAATGACTTTATGTGATTTTTGTAAAAATAAAGTTATAAAATTATTGATCAGAAATTTGTTTTCTTTTTAAATATAGATATATAAGAGATGCGAATTTAAATAAGTGTGGCCTTGAACAAATATTTACTATAATAAAAATTCAAGAAAAAATAACAAATTGTTATGAATTAATGGTCGTCCATTGATTTATACAATTACTCATATGATTGATAATCATATTATTCATTACTCTTTATGATGTAATATTTTGTATTTACTATTTGATTTTATATCCTTTCTGGGTTACCATATTGTACCTATAAATAGGACTCGTCCTATCAGTA
>Ga0214544_1005472_pt1 | contig 24542 bp, 13 predicted proteins | sample CNSS3metaG_FD_160074 | JGI IMG/M metagenome (GOLD analysis project Ga0214544, IMG submission 160074) | Root nodule microbial communities from cowpea collected in UCLA plant growth center, Los Angeles, California, USA - CNSS3 | ecosystem: Host-associated > Plants > Roots > Nodule | place: USA... | reverse complement strand
GTATTACGCCACGTGTCACTGTCACTGCCACGTGGCACGATGACAACTTGACACGTGGCAATTTTTTGATTTTTTTAAAAAAATTCAAAAAAAAAAATCAAAAATAAAAAAAAAAATCAAAAAAAATTCAAAAAAAAATTCAAAAAATCGAGGAACTGACACGTGGCACTCCTCTAACGGCGTCAACCTTGACTTAACGGCAAGGACAAACGTGAGACGTTTCAACAAAAAAGGGAACCATTTTGAGACTTTTAAAAATATGGGTACCATTTTGAGATTTTGACTCCAAAATAAGGACCAAAGGCATAATTAAACCTTTATGTTACTATTGAAGTTGTATATACTTTTTAACACATTCTTGATTCAATATCTGCTGGAAAATGCATTCGACACCTCAAAAAAGTTAATGTAATTGAGTTAAAAGGACAATATTCATTCATTTTTAAAATTTAGGGACCAAAATGTATCGAAGTTTCAGACAGGGAAGAAATCCAATTTTAGGGACTAAAAACATACTTAACCCTATTGTCAAATATCATGTCATTTGTGGTGATTATGAAATGGGTTTAATACTTATTTATGTTAGTTTTGAAATGGTGAGTTTAGCCAAGACGGGAGATTGAATTGGCTTTATAAAACTTTTTCGAAAGCTTAAACCTCTTTTCAATTGAATCTAATAGACATGAAATTTAGATGTAAATGCAACATACCAGTACACTTTCAACCGATTAAAATTTAAAATAGCAGACTAAATTGTTCTTGATGTTATGAAACAGTCGATTAAAAAAACTAATCAGTCGGGTAAAATATTGGAGAATTATGCAGAATGAAGAATTCAAAAATTTAACTCAAACAACATTCTTTTACATACAAGACTTGTTCCAATCAGTATTTATAACAAGTATAAAGCCTCAGATTACACAAGAATGCATTAAATCACACCAAAGATCAAATTGTTTGGTTTTCTTGAGTTTTTAAAGAGTTTCAAAGAGAGTGAGATGAGGGAAAGAAGAATGCACAACTGTTTTTATATTGGTTCACTCAATCATAGAGCTACATCCAGTTTACCAGGACAACCTGAGCCTGGTTTCTACTATATTCAAAAGTTTTACAAATCACACACCCAAATTACACTTTTAAACAACAAAACTCACAAGATTTTTTACTCACAAAAATCTAGACACACACCCTACAAGAATCACACTTGCAGACCTGAAATCACATTAGGCAAACCAACCGGAGGCATAAGAACATTCAAACCTGATGGTGGTTGTCCCTAGCCAACCATACATGTGTTCTTCAAGCTACTCACAAGCCAAATGCCTCTAAGATCAACCAATATCTTCAAGACACGAGTTGTAGCTGTGTATTACAGAGAGAGAGCTTTCCAGAGATGAATGACAAAGTTTCGTGCTCAAAAACTCATATTCGCAGCTTTGCTCGCGAAAACACAGCTTATATAGTCTGGTTTAAGTGAAAATAGTCGATTGAATTTTTCGTACAGTCAACTGATATCACCTAACTTAAGTGAAATTAGTCGATTAAAAAATAATTCAACTAACTGAATGCCTTCATACCAGAAACTATATACAACAAGCCTTTAAACCTGTTAAAACCCATTTTAACTGATTAAAAGAGACACACTAAGGCACACAAGACATCTAACCTATGTCATATAGCCTACCAACAAGATATAACACTAACACATTACATTTAACATGTTATATACATATTTAACACACTAAAACTTAATCTTCAAGAGGATCTTCATCAATCTTCATCAAACATTTAAGATCTTCATGCACATGGCTTTATCAATTATATGCTTCAAGATTGCTTGTGCCAACAATTTTCTATATGATTTTTGTATTACAAATATATAACTTTATGTGTATTTTACAAAAGGGATTTAGCCAATGTCTCTCTCTTTTACTTCAATACGGTATCTAGAGTTAGGGTTAATCATTCACTCCACAATTAATCCATTGTTCACCAGTGCTAAATTGTTTTTCAAGAAACTTTATTTTATTTTTGACATTGTACTTATTTTTGTGATTAGGATTCATTGGAAAGAACTACAAGTCACACCTTGCACATGCTCACCTTTTAGCTCTAATTTTCAAGTTTCTAGACCATTTTCCCTCTTCTTTTTTGGAGACACCTTTCTTTCCTTCAAGCCTATAAATAGAAGGGCTTACCTCATGTAAATCTAACTTGAATTTGAGTAAAGAATTTCTACCAAAATGAGAGCACACTTCACCTATTTGAGCTCTTTCTAGATTAGTCTTCTCTTCTAGACTACTCTAGGATTCCTTCTTCATGAATTGGCTTTATCTCTCCCTAGGAAACTCACCCACACCCAACCAAACACCATGCTATCTTCATCTCTTCCAAGCTTCCATATACACACTCATGGAAACTGATATTCTGGGAAATTTTGCAATAAAATCAAAAAACTGATACTCTGGGAAATTCTGGAATAAAACACAAATCATGAAAATCACGCAAACAGAATGCATTACAATACAAGATTGGTTCCATTTGATATATCAAACTTAATTGCACCACCATATTACATCAAATCACACAGAAAACTTACAAAGATTGATTGAATGAGTTTTCTTGAAGATTAAATGAAGTGCAAGGTAAGGGAGAGAAAATCACACAATGGTTTTTATACTGGTTCACTCCAATCTGAGCTACATCCAGTATATTAGGACAAGTTAAGCTTGACCAATGAGGCACCACCATGAGATCTCACCTAGATCCATGGAATTACGTCTTGATCAATGAGGCACTACCACGAAACCTTCATGGAATTACGTCTTGACCACACCAACATCATGTTTCTCCAACCAGCATAAAGTCATTATCCATACCAATTCCATGTCAACATATATAACCAACCATCTCATTCATGTTACATGCCAAGATCATGCCAAATTCATCAATTACAACCCATAAACCATTTTACTCATGCACATTCACCCAATTCATGCTTTAATAGAGTAATCAAATCACACCAATGTTCATCAACCAAAAATAAAGAGGAGAACAGTCATAGAGCAAATCCCTGCACCAATCTTGCTCAAGCCATGGACCCTAGCTCAGGCGAAAGAGGTATTTTGCTCAACCTGCAGGTCCTCGCTTAGGCGAAACTGCCAAAAAATACCATTGCAGTGTTCGCGAGCTCTCGCTTGGGCGAGACCTCCTCGCCTAAGCGAAACTGCTCTTCGCTCAAGGGTAAGATCTCTCGCCTGAGCCACAACCAAGCAAAACACAAATAGGTTCTCATGAGTTCTAGCTTAGGCGAGCCCCTCTTGCGTGAGCGAGATAACACTCGCTCAAAACGAGAGTTCTCTGCCTGAACGAGAGCTCGAGCAGGAACATGGGCCAATTCCTGTTATTCTCGCCTAGGTGAGACAAGCTCGCTTGGGCGAAATAGTATATTTTGCCACTGTTACAGCACGCATCAATAGACCACTCATACCAAATAGCACTTTCCAAGCATTTCAGACAACCAAGACAGCATACAACTCATATAGACAAGAAATAAAGTCGAAACAGGCAAGACATAGTAAAAACGTATGAACCCTAACTTCCCTTACTTGAGCAGAGGTTAGAGGAAGACACCGGTGTTCACTGAAGAAACACAAAAACTTCAAGAGTAGGTTTAAAAGCTGGAAACACTAACCCCGACGGAAAAGCGAGGTTAAACCCATGAATCTCTATTGGTCCACAAAAAAAAATAGAGTTAAAGGGAAAACTATAAGGGCTGGAGGTCAACTTACATGGAGTATAATGAGCTTGAGTGAACTTGACAGAGGACTAGAGAACAAACCCTAGTAGAGAGTTGTTGTAGCTATAAGAGAGGGAGGAGTGCTGGTTCATTTTTGGAAAATAGAAGAATGAGGGTGTTAGGACTACTTTTGGGGGTTTTAGGTACCCCATAGGCTAGCCTTAGGCTCAATAAATTGGGGCAACCTTTAAACATTGTGGCAGAATAATAAGTGGGCCTTACATTCTCCCTAACAACAAAAGTTTTCGACCTCAAATATGAAGACTTACCAGGAAAACAAATGCTGATGTGACTTTCTCATATCCTCCTTTAACTCCTAAGTAAAGTCACTTGTCCTTCGGTCCTAGATGACTTTGACTAGACAGACTGGTTTTCCCTGACGTGTCTCAACTCGGCTATCCTCTAAAGAGATAGGTGGTACTTCCATAGTGAGATCCGCCCTTATTTGTACATCCTCGGCTTCCAACACCTGAGATGGGTCAAAGACGTACTTCCTCAACTGTGAGACATAGAACATCGGATGAAGATTGGCTAACTGAGGAGGCAAAGCAATCTCGTAAGCCACAGGCCCAATCCTCCTTGAGATTTGGTAAGGGCCAACGAACTTAGGAGAAAGGTTCCTTGAGCAGAGAGCCCTTCTTACACCAATGGTTCGGGTCACCCTTAAGAACACATGATCTCTAGCCGCGAATTCCAAGGGTATCCTCCTACAATCAACATACGCCTTCTACCTACTCTAAGAGGCCTGTATCCTATCCCTCACAATTCTCACTTTCTTAGTATTCTGTTCTAACAATTCTGGTCCAACGAGCACTACTTCCCCATCTTGATACCAACACAGAGGGGTCCTACACTTCCTGCCATATAGAGTCTCATATGGCGCCATGCCAATGCTCGCATGAAAACTGTTATTGTAGGTGAAATTTATCAATGGTAATACTTTGTCCCACGCACCCAAGTGATCCAGCACGTATGTTCTAAATAAATCCTCAAGCGACTGAATCGTTCTCTCTGATTGGCCATCGGTTTGGGGATGATAGGCTGAACTCATGGTTAGTTTGCTACCCAAAACACTCTGCAAAGTTTGCCAAAACCGTGAAGTGAACCTCGGATCCCTATCTGAAACTATACTCGACGACACCCAATGTAACCTCACAATCTCCTTAATGTATAGCTGGGCCACCTTGGCCACGGACATCCTCATATTCATTGCCAAGAAATAAGCGTTCTTGATCAATTAGTCCACTATAACCCAGATCGTATCATGACCTCTGAAGGTTCGTGGCAAATGGGTCACAAAGTCCATAGTTATGCTATCCCATTTCCATACTGGTATGTCCAAAGGTTGTAGGATTACATCGGGCCTTTGATGCTCTACCTTTACCTTCTGACATGTCAAACAAGCTGATACAAACTGAGCCACATCCTTCTTCATCCATTGCCACTAGAAGGTCTCTTTGAGATCCTGATACATCTTAGTCATGGCAGGATGCAAACTAAGACGACTCTTATGTCTTTCCTCAAGGATTAGCCTCTTTACCTTAGCATCATCAAGTACACACACTCTACCATGGAACCTTAGTATACCATCATTACCCAAGGCAAAATCCTTCGCTTCATCTGATCCAAGTTGTTCTCTCACTTCTACCAAACTAGCATCCGCTAATTGTCTTTCTTGGACTAAGTTCAAGAAGTCACTAGATATAGTCAGAGTGCTACATCTAATGAACCTAGTTCCCAATTCCACCTCTAGCTTCATATCCCTGAATTTCTCTAGTAGCTCCACTTCCTTGATCAAAAGGTGTGTAGTATGCTCTGTCTTCCTACTTAAGGCATCTGCCACCACATTTGCCTTCCCTGGATGATATAGTAGTTTGAAATCATAGTCCTTCAGGAATTCCATCAACCTCCTTAGTCTCATGTTTAGCTCCTTTTGGTCAAACAGATACTTCAGACTTTTGTGGTCGTTGAACACACGAAATTGGGCACCATAAAGATAGTGCCTCCAGATCTTCGAGGCAAACACTATAGCTGCCAACTTCAAGTCATGAGTGGGGTAGTTTCTCTCATGCACCTTAAGTTGCCTCGAAGCATATGCCACTGCCTTCCTCTCTTGCATCAACACACAACCCAAACCTAGATGAGAGGCATCACAGTAAACCTCAAACGGTTTACCAACATCTAGGATAACCAATATGGGAGCACTCGTCAACCTTCGCTTAAGCTCTTGAAAACTTTCCTCACATTTATCCGTCCAAGTGAAAAGTTGTTCTTTCCGAGTTAGAGGCGCCACTATCTTGGAGAAGCCTTCTATAAATCTCCTATAGTAGCCAACTAAACCCACAAAACTTCTTATCTCTGTTGCTGACTTGGGACTTTCCCACTTAACCATCGCGTCCACTTTTGATGGATCCACCGCTATGCCCTGTGCATATATTACATGGCCCAAGAATTGTACTTCATCCATCCATAATTCACACTTGGAGAGCTTAGCATATAGCTGCTTCTCCCTCAGAATACCAAGTACTAATCTCAGGTGCTCGACATGCTCCTCCTAAGTCATGTATTAGATGAGTATGTCGTCTATGAAGACTACGACAAACTTATCCAAGAATGGCCTGAAGATCTAATTCATGTAATCCATAAATACAACTGGAGCATTGGTCACACCAAAAGGCATAACCACATACTCGTAGATCGGGATCTAAAGGTTGTCTTCTGTACATCATCTGCCTTTACCAAAACTTGGTGATATCCCGACCGCAGATCTATCTTAGAAAACACTGATGCACTGTGCAACTGATCCATCAGGTAATCTATTCTCGGGATGTGATACTTGTTCTTAATGGTCATCTTATACAATTGCCTGTAGTCCACACACATATGTGAACTCTCATCCTTCTTCTTCACTAGCAACATTGGCGCTCCCCAAGGCGAAGTACTAGGTCGTATGAATTGTTTCCCCAATAGCTCCTTTATTTGACTCTTGAGCTCTACTAGTTCAGCCAGAGTCATACGGTATGGGGCCATCGATATTGGACCGATTCCTGGCACAGGGTCAATAGAGAATTCCACCTCTCTATTGGGAGGCAACCCTGGTACTTCCTCCAGGAACACATCTTCAAACTTGTGCACTACCGGTATAACCGACGTCTTTTTCTCTTTCTCCACCTCTAGATGCGTGAAGATTATGAAGCATTGTGTGCCACCTTGAATCTCCTTCATAACTCCTTGTGAAGATAACAACTCAGGCTCCTCTGAGTTAGGGAACAACAACTTCTTCTCTCGGCAATCTATAAGAATGCAATTGGAAGATAGCCAATTCATCCCCAAGATCAGCTTCAACTCTTGTAGAGGTAGGCATATCAGATTTACTTTGTATATGCATCCCTCTACTTCCATTGGACACCTAGCACATAAGGACGACGTCTTGACCAAACCCGACACCGGAGTAGATACCACAAGTTCACACTATAGCTCACACACTAGCAAACCCAACTTTTTCACATAAACATCTGACGTAAATGAGTGTGTCGCTCCAGAATCATATAGTACGCAACAATTCATTTCAGCTATCACACAATGACCCATAACAAGGTTGCTTGAGCCTGTCGCTTCTACTCCCGTCATGGCGTAAACTCTGCTTGCTGCCTCCTCTCCTCTACTGATTCTACACAAGAATATGAACTAGAGGTCATGCCTCTGCCCTAACAAGAGTGGGGCAGTCCTTGCCAAAGTAGTCTTCCTTGCCACAATTGTTTCACCTTCTAAAGCCTTCCATCTAAGGGCAAACACTCCTCAGATGGGGGCCTCCACACTAGAAACACTGGATTCTGCTCTGCTGTGAAGGGAAGCTTATAGACCCCTAGGATTGAGGGTGGGGCCTATCATACAGTTTCTTTCACTCTTCATGCCTCGGCTTGGACCCAGATGGTCCACCAATCCTTTAATGCTGTGGGCGTTGAGCTTCCACCTCAACCTTCATTTTCTCTATAACTCTGGCCTTTTCCACCAAAGCTGCGAAATCCTTGATGGACAATGGGGCAACCATCAAACAGATGTCTCCCTTGAGGCTATTCTTAAATTTTTGGCATCTTCATTCTTCATCATGTGGCATAGTGTAAAAGCGGCTGAGGTTCCACCAATGCTCGACTTCCCCAGTGAGCATGTATACTACAAAAGCCAGCCTGCTCTCCGTAGGGCACATCTTCGCATCAAAGATTATCTCCATGTCCTTCAGCCATTGGTCTGCGGCATCACGCTAGTCTTATCGTTAAACTTCACCAGGTGGTCTTTTAGAAAGTTCTCCAAACTCCATTCCCGGACTGGAGGTCGTGGCTCAGGGTCGAATGCAAGAGCAACTGTCATGTTCTCCTCTAATTGGCGGGGAGCCTCCATGTGCTGCCTGTGGGCATCTTCAGCAGCTACTCTTGCAGCCTCCATCTGCTGCATCACCAGTTGTTGTTGTTCTAACGATGTTGCCTGTCGCTGCATCAATGTCTCATGTTGTTGCATCATAGCAGTACTTTGCTTAGTCATAGCCACCACCATAGCTTCACTCGCAACCAAAACACTACGACTCAAGGCATGATTATCCGGATACATATAATTAGTCGGATTCACCGAATGCTTGCACTTGTGGTGGCCTCTACTGTTGTGTAGAGCCAATTGCGAATGGGTTTCACCCTACCACTCACAAGGTTAGCCTTCAAACATATAAGGCCATTATCCTGCCAAAGAGGAGGGCCTCCTACTACTCACACCACTTGTGTCAGTACGCTCTACATGAGACTCACTAACTCTTTAAAGTGTCAGGATGCAATCCTTACTTGAATCCTTGCTAAAATACATAATAAGGCACCAGCACGAACTTCGTGAAATTACGCCCTAAGTATGAGGCGACACCATGAGCTCCTACTAACAGTGATCATGGAATTACGTCCTGACCGTGAGGCACCACCGCGTAACCATCATGGAATTACGTCCTGACCAATGAGGCACCACCATGAGATCTCACCTAAAGATTCACGGAATTACGTCTTGACCAATGAGGCACCACCATGAAACCTTCATGGAATTACGTGCTGACCACACCAACATCATGTTTCTCCAACCAACGTAAACTCATTATCCATACCAATTTCATGTCAACATTTATAACCAACCATCTCATTCATGTTACATGTCAAGATCATGCCAAATTCATCAATTACAACCCATAAACCATTTTACTCATGCATATTCACCCAATTCATGCTTTAACAAAGTAATCAAATCATACCAATGATCATCAACCAAAAATAGATAGGAGAACAATCATAGAGCAAATCCTTGCACCAGTCTCGCTCAAGCCATGGACCCTCGCTCAGGCAAAAGAGGTATTTCGCTCAAGCTGCAGGTTCTCGCTTAAGCGAGACTGCCAACAGAGAGCATTCCAATGTTCGTGAGCTCTCGCTTGGGCAAGACCTCATCGCCTCAGCGAGATTGCTCTTCGCTCAAGGGTAAGGTCTCTCACCTAAGCCACAACCAAGCGAAACACAAACAGGCTCTTACGCGTTCTCGCTTAGGCGAGCCCCTCTCGCCTGAGCGAGATAACACCTCGCTCAAAACGAGAGCTCTCTATTTGAGCTCGAGCTCGAGCAGAAACTTAGGTCAGCTCCTATTATTCTCGCCTAGGCGAGACAAGCTCGCTTGGGCGAAAATAGCAGATCTCGCCACTGTTACAGCACGCATCAGCAGACCACTCATACCAAATAGCACTTTTCAAGCATTTTATACAATGAAGACAACATACAACTCATATAGAAACGAAATAAAGTCGAAACAGGTAGGACATAGTAAAAACATTTGAACCCTAACTTCCCTTACCTGGACAGAGGTTAGAGGAAGACACCGGTGCTCACTAAAGAAACACAACAGCTCCCAGGGCAGGTTCAAGAGTTGGAAACACTGATCCAGATAGAAAAACGAGGTTAAACCCATGAATCTCTGTTGGTCCACGAAAAAAAAAAGAGTTAAAGGAAAAAGTATAAGGGTTGGAGGTCAACTTACGTGGGTAGAATTAGGGATGGCAACGGGGCGGGGCGGGGCGGGGACGGGTTTCACTATCCCATACCCATCCCCGTAAAAAAAATTCATCCCCATCCCCATACCCAAACCCAACGGGTATCAAACTTTTCTCCCATCCCCATCCCCACCGGGTAACGGGTATAATCTCGTACCCATACTCGTACCCGTTTTCTTACTACTTTAATATTAATTTTAATCAATTTTTATAAAATAATAAAAAATTACGGTAAAAGAAATATAATATTATCAAATATTCAATAGGAGGATGATTGTTTCTTCGATATCAAATACTTTAAAATAAATTATAATTGTTTACCTTTTAGATTAGAATACCAAATAAAATTTATGAGAACCAAAACATTTATTAAATTTGCAAACATTAATGAAACCTAGTTGATAAATTTTAAAAATATTTTTAAAAAAATATAAAAGGAAAAAAATTGAAATTAAAATATATTTTAAATGTTTGTTTACTTCATTCTTTTAAATTATAGGGAATTTATTTTTTATACACTAATAAAAGTTATAATACATCACTTGATCAAAATGACGCACAGAACAAATAATAAACATAATAATAAAATTTTAACATAGATCTTGTATCTTTTGAACCTCAATATATGTTGGATGGTGGTAAAAAAATATTCATGGCAATTACATTAAATTTTTATATTGTAGAAAATAAAAATTATTTATACAATTATAGTGAAAAAATTAAAGTATGATTATAATGAGTTAGAAAATAAAAAATAATTAGATAAAATTTATCGAAATAGCGTTCTACATGATGAAAATAAAAAAAATATTAAAAAATTGACAAATGTGTGTCTTATAAACAATTTGGAGACTATTGAAAGAAATCGCACAAAGGAAAATAAATATATAATTAATGGTATAATAAGATGAAAAATTTATTATATCTAAGAAAACTTTTCAAATGTCAACATATATACTCAATGGTTATTAAAAAAATGACGCAAATAACAAATAATAAACATAATAATAAAATTTATCATAGATCTTGCATATTTTGAACTCCAATATATGTTGGATGGTGATAAAAAATATTCATGGCAATTACATTAAATTTTTATATTATAGTAAATAAAAATTATTTATACAATTATAGTGAAAAAATTAAAGTATGATTGTAATGAGTTAGAAAATAAAAAATAGTTAGATAAAATTTATCAAAATAGTATTATACATGATGAAAATAAACAAAAATAAAAATATTAAAAAAGTAACAAATGTGTGTCTTATAAACAATTTGGAGACTATTGGAAGGAATCACATAAAGAAAAAAAATGTATAATTAAAGGTATGATAAGATAAAAAATATCTTAGAGATCTAAGAAAACTTTTCAAATATCAACATACATACTCAATGGGTTGAGAAATAACAAAAATTGTTTTAGCGAAACAAAAAAGTTATTCAAATGAAGCAAAAATTAATAATAATAAGTAAATATTTTTTTTATATATATTACCTAGTAATGAAAGGTTTATGCTATTAAACACTTAAATTGAGAGTATTAAACATTGTCATGTGAAAGGAAAATATACAATAAATAAAATATTAAAAAATAATAGAAATATTCAAATGTTAGACATAAATTTTTTTTAATTGACATACATCATTTTAACATAATTACATAAATGTTATGATAAGATAAAAGATATATTGGAGATGCGAATGAGTTTTATGACAAATCAAATATTTAGAAGAAATAAAAAATAGAAAAAATATATCTATATATATATATATATATATATATATATAGATACTTAATTAATTATGAATATTTTAATAATTTAAACGAGGATGGAGATATGGCGGGGACGGGTATTATGGCGGGGATATATACATCCCCATCCCCATACCCAATTGAAAAAATCGGGAATTCCCCATACCCATACTCATACCCATTCAATGCGGGGATTCCGCGTCAAAACGGGGACGGGTTCGGGCAATACCCACGGGGACGGGTTTATTTGCCATCTCTAGGTAGTGTGAGCTTGAGCGAACTTGACAGAGGACTAGAGACCAAACCCTAGTAGAGAGTTGTTGTAGCTCTAATAGAGGGAGGAGTGTTTGTTCATTTCTAGAAAACAAAAGAATGAGAGTGTTAGGGCGGCTTTTGGGGGTTTTGGGTACCCCATGGGCAAGCCTTAGGCCCAATAGATTGGGACAACCCTTAAACATTAGGGCAGAATAATAAGTGGGCCTTACACTGTATCACTTATTATATTGGATAGATTATATCCGCTATAAAATGTCATTGTAAAGGATTATTTTATATAATTACATCTTGGTTATATTTAAGAATATCTCATGTTTGATCGATTAATTTATCTTAATATCTATGATGAATATAACCTATAAATGAAATTTCTCTCTATTTTTAGATATGACAAGATATGTTAATTATTTTATTAAAACAAAATGTTAAAAAACAAGAAAAATCAATTACAAACAATTTAATTATGATACATTTTAATTTCTCAAAACTATAAAAATACCTTATCCAAATACAAGTTAAATAAGAAAACTCCAACAGCTTTGCCAAATTATTCTCTGTTTGCACTAAATGATTCGATCACCGTCCCAACTTGATATGAAATAAGCATGTTTCGAATTTCAACTATTGAACACCTAGTGTATGATGAAAAGTTTCAATGAGTCATGGCTTCGCTACTTCAAATAATTTCTTTGTGCCTACAGTTTTGAATTAGTTTCCCAGCAAGCAACACACCAGAGAATTCAAAACCATGAATTTTCAATTCAATTTAGCAATTCACTTTGTACCAACAAACTCAAAGCTTGCTTACCAAATGACTAAGCCACCGTCAAATCAAATTTCTTCTAATTTGGTTGGTTTTGCTTCACCGAATTCAAAAGCATGAAATGATTTAATTTACTAGCCCCGTGCTTATGATACTGTCTCAGTTGAATTTCATTAAGCAATAACCCAAAGCCACAGAATCAAAATGCGTGAATTCACACAGAATAAACTGCACCAATGGATTTCAATTTTATTTGAATGAAAGTAATTATATCTATTCAAACGTTACGTACCTTCAATTCACTTCAATTACTTCATCTATTTGCTTCACCAAACTCCTTCCATCAAAAGTCACCGAATTTATCGATCAATTACTAAACCAGCAATTGCATCGTGAATCGATTCTAGCTGAATCGAAATTTCCACCGAAATGAAATGTTGTTGGAAGAACAATCCTATCTGCACGTAATTATGCTTCGAAACCAGCGTCAGCTACTAAAATTTCTCGTGGATTTGAATTATGCTTCACGAGAATTTCGTTGCCAATAATATAGCCTACGTTTTTTTTTCTCAAAACAGAAAATGAATCAATTTAAATCGTGAGCCAGTCGTTCTTAATGTTCAACAATTGATTAAAATTCTTCGAAAGTACAAAGAATCATTCACGTGAATAAGCTAATTGCACTATTGAAAGAAAAATGCTTCGCAAATTCTTTTTAAAAATGTTACGAAAATTTCCAATTAATCATGCAGATGTGTTCCAGGAATAGGAAAAATAAATTATTTTTAACAATCTTCACTAAGTAACTAAAAAATAGAAAAGCACGTAATAAAATCCGAAAACGAATAAGACGTTAGGATAAAAAATAATTAATAAATTGAAGAAAATTTACTGTTTTAAATTATAAACTACGATAAACTCAAAGATAAGAATTAAATGTTCTATTCTGCTCAATAATTTCTCTTGTAAAGAAAAAACTCATTTAGTAAAATGAGTTTTAGAGTATGCCATAAGCCTTTTATACTCGGGATTAAGACCGATGATGCTCATTCAATAAACCTTCTATTTAGTTAATAGAGAAATAATATTCATAAATGTTTCTAATTAAAAAACTATAGAAATGATTACAGAAGTCCAATAAGTCTCCAATACAAAACTAAATTCCTAGAATGTGAAGTACGACAGTACTTGATTAAAGGCCTAAAGACATTTATTTATGCATTCAATCTCGTCTCTAAGACTAGATGAAAATCTAGAATATGGGCCAACACTGCTGTCATCAAACGATCAATTCAATTATAGTCAATGTGCACGTTTATAGTCAGACCCTAGAGACGTTCCTTTAATTATTTCTAGGATATAGTTTTTGTGCTATCTCATTGAAACCTCTAATTTGTGAGATGAGTTAAGTTCTCATAAAATAAAAGTTTTTAACTTCGCTATCTTGCTATTAACGCCTAAATTTTGATTATAACAAATAAGACTTTTTTTTATCTAATATAAACTACGTAGTGTGAAACAAACATTAGATACAACTGGAAGATGATATTAGATTATGAATAAAGCACAAATGCAAGTCAAACTTCAAAGTAAGAAGAATGAAAGATCAGTTGTGCTCAAATTTTACACGATGCTATTAGACACGGAAAGCACTAGATGATTACTTCAAGACTACACAAGTATGCAATCAACAAATGCATATTTCTGATAAAAGATCTTATTGTTAGAAAAATAGGTAGAGTTCAATAAGGGATGACTAAAACTTATAAATTTGTTGTAATACTTTTCAACGAAGAATGTTATTGGATTTACCAAATCGCACAAATAATAAAGTGAAAAGTCTAAATATTATTTTCTAAGAGACTAATGTGGTTTAAGAAAACTTATGTTTATCTATCAAAGTTAACAATTTTCAAACAAGGAAAAATAATGATGAATGAGAAATAATTCTAAAACTACAAAGCATTAAAATTCACACAGTAAAAAAAAATTAATTTAATTTAAGAAAATATATGATAAAAGCTTTACTGGGATTGGGTTTCACTAACACAAAAAGTCCTTGTAACGTCTATTATTTTTGGATTTTAACGTATGCAAAAATACTGACGTCATATATCGTGACGTTAAAATTAAGGTCTGAAAGAAAAACAAACGTTGCTTAACGTCAAAAAATAAGGGACTGACGTCCCTTAACGTCAGTTCGAACCCCACCCAACGTTTAACTCATGCCATTTGGAGGGAAAAAACTGTTGAAATTGACATTTGTCTTTGTATTGACAAACGTCAAAGGAAGTCGGGCAATGTTATAGTCGATGTCGTTTAATGTCTGTTAGTGCAAGGACAGACGTTAATTTCAGCAATTTTTTTTTTAAGTTTTGCTGTATTTACAAATTCCCACACCTGAAAAACAGAAAAGTCCCAGAACAGTTCACATGATACTTCAACAACATGGTAATTTTAACTAATAATGATAAAATTGTCTAAACTTTACAATTACCACAAAAGTAAAAGTTTCATCAAGAAATTGTTCTACAAAGTTTTTGAAATAAAATTCTAATGTTGTTCTAGGGCCTAACTCCATTGTTCCAATAAATATGTTGTTCACTCTTGTCTTAGTGTCTGGATAGTGTCATCCGATAAAGGTGATGGATTCTTGAAGCGCAAAAAAGATAATACAAATTCATTATGCATGAATATCATTGTATAAAGTTTGATATGATTTATAATATCTTAAAGATATATACATATATTATTACCTCTATCCATTCATCTTTAACTACAGCTCGAATGATTGTTCTTATCCAAGACATGACATAATACTCATATTCCCATGAATCTTCTTGCTTGTTACACTAAAGATGACAAAGAAAATAATCACATATCAAGTTAAAAGTTGACATGTGGAAATTAATAACTTGGTAAATGAATGAGTTACAACATTTGGATATAATACTTTAATTTGTTGTGCTCTAGGGTTACCCACAACTCAAATGAAATTTTGGAAACATAAAATATCGGCTAGTTTTAATAACTAAATACATGATATGAAAAAAAAAAGTAACACTTACTCTTGTAACATGTTTTTCAAAGCATTTTTAATCTTCCAAATGCAATGAACAAAACCATACGACCATGCATTGATTTGGAATGATGACCAATAGTTTCCAATGGAACCTATCATTAATCACAATTACTTAGTTGAATAATCAACAATAATTCATAAAATATTACAAGCAATAACATTTACCCATCAATGTAAGACACAATGTAAATCTCTCTGTTTGACTCAGCCATCCATGTTTGCAAATAGCTTTTCACGTGATCAAGTGTGTTTCCAGAATCTTGAATGGTCTGAGGTTCAATGAATCCATATATGGAAGCTCGACCTTGCTCCACAATTACTTTGTCCATGTACCTACAATAAGACAGTTCGGTATACATTAAAAAGCACCAATTCCAAGTTTTAAATGTGGAATGCAATAAAAAATCTTACATGCATCATAGTTGTCAAATTGAAATATTTAACATCTTGTAACATCCCATTTAATAGTTTTTCACACTATCAAATAAAACATTATATTATGATCAAACAAAGCATGTAGTAGGATATGACTGACATATAATTTATATGTATGAATATAAAGTTAGTACAGTCATCCAAAAGCCACATGAATATACTCAAGGTAAGAGTCGGTACAAAAGATACTAAACTGCACAACTCCAAAACTTTACAGCAGCAACCTAAAAACTACAGCGGAAACTCTTAGTAAAGCGTCAACTCTCAGTAAAGCGTCAACTCCTGCTCAGGAGGGAGTATCTTCATCTGGTTTCTGCTCTGCTCACACCAACCATAGGTGATCATCGCAAGGGATAATATACAAGAGCAAGCAAAAACAAAAAAGAATGGTAAGCTAACTGAAATGAGAGGCATCGATACATTTCACAATTAGAAATATCATACATAGCACATAATTCAATTATAAATTCTAGACTCAATATCTGGATTGTGTAAGCGACATTGGAGCTCTTGGTGGCTTGCACCTGTAACGGTTCCCAGACTCTGCAGAGTCTGGACACATGGAGTATTCACCCGACCGTTCCCAGGGTATGTCCTCTTCGCGTCTAGGACTGGATCAAGTCGAATGACTAGGACCTCTTACTACTCCTCACAACATAATCCATTCTACTCTATCTGAGCATGAATGATTATTGGAGTTTCAGGATACCGACCAATATGAATTCCTCACGTCCTTACACACACTACAAATTCACTTGAATTTCCCTTGAAATTCTATTTCAACCACAACTCCTCATAATTTACATTCATCCAATTTCGTCATGCAATACATCAATAATAACATTCCAACCATACAAGGTCTATTTTGTACAAGCTACATTAAAGCATGCATTCTCACTAATGAAAACAGAAACTAAAACACTCCTACTGTAGTGGCTCTCGCTCAAGCTAGAAAATCTAGCCCAGGCAAGAGGCCATCTCGCTCAGGCGAGTCCCTAACAGTGGAAAAATAAGAAACCTGGGCGAACTCTCGCTCAGGCTAAACTGGTTCGCTTAGACGAGCTCGTCTCTCGCTCAAGCGACCCTAGCTCGCCTAGGCGAGACTTCACGCAGGAACAGAGGTGTGTTTCTTGGTGTTTTCGCTCAAGCGAGAGTCACTCGCCTAGGCGAAAATACCAGGTCACGAACCTGTTCCCACATGCAGTAGCCCAATTTTCCTCAAACACAATTCAATCACTCACCAATTCATGCAATTCAAATATCAAATCAACAATTAAACATGCAATTCAGACTCATCAACGAATTTTCTATACAATTTGAGAAAAAGGGGTTAGCTTCCCTTACCTTCTCAATAACCGCAAGCAAATACAGCTCTCAACTGGAAGATGGTTTGATTTCAGCACTTAAGGAGCTGGAAGGGAAATTTCTAGACGTGAGTGTGATTTCTGATTCAACCCAAAAGATTGAAGGACCTAAAATTCAGAAAATTTGAAGGTAAACTGAGAAATTGGAATCAACTTACGCGTAGGGATGGATTGAACAACTTAGGGAGGAGATTTTGTGTTAGCCTCAGGTTAGATTGCTATTACAGAAAGAAGGAAACAGAATTCAGAAACTGAATTGTAGTCCAAACCCCTTTGGTTGTTAGAGAGAAGGAGGAGAAAATGGTGAAGAGAGGTGCAGGTGAGTGGAGTGTTGCTTCTGTGTGAGTGTTGGCAGAGAGAGTGCATAGAAAGGGAAAACAAAAAAAGGGTTCTCACACATCTTCTCTCTCAAAATGATCTCTAGTGCATCATTCAGATTGATGTACAATGGGACATGACAGTGGAGGCCAAATACTTTTAACTCCTACTCTAGCACTACCAGTCCTCTCTTCAATTTGTGTAATTTTTTTAGCAATTTCCCCAAAGGTTCATCTTCTGCTTCTGCCATGTCATCATCTTTACGTATAACACATTGACGCATGACCTGCTGCTTTTCAAGACAGGTGGACTGAAATAAAGATTTTTAAAGGGTATAAGATCAAAAAATTGTAAAATTAAACTACTAAGAATATGATGCCATGACACCTTTTGTTGGCCAAAGTATGGCATCATCAATGCTTTAGGCCAAGCTATAAATGTGCCTAAGACCTCCCCAACAAATTAGATTTCTGAAGTTGGCAAAGGCACTTGAGCATGGAGATCAAGAATTTCATCAATCGTCACACGTGTGTACTGAGGCAGTAGAGGAACACCATGGATAGTCTCCCCCCTTGAAGTTGTCGTCCTATGGCCACTACGTGTGGAGGATCTCCATCAACCAATAACTCATACTGACTTGTGTAGTCAATATGATCTCCAGCAGAGCATGAGCCTTTTGTGCTGACACAATGTCTTGTAGGAGCTTGAGTGGGGATCTCCATATTTTGCTGCTACATGGATAAAAGCTTTTCTTCAAGAGGTCTTCGTATTTTTTGTTGTTGTTGAAGTTATTCCATGAAGATTTGCTCCATAATTCTCATGTGTTGGTTCATTTTTTCCTTCATTTGTTGCTCCATCTTCCTCAAGGCCTCTTGACTCAAGGATTCGTTACTTTTTTTGGGGGACCAAAGTAATCTCAAAGACCAATAAAACCTCAAACATCATGAACATGTCCTATGTGCTCTGGCTTTCCAATCGTCGTTGTTAGTATATCGTCCCGACCATGACCAACAAACGAACCTTGAATCTCTTGCTCAACTAACTCATCCTGCACCACATAAGCAAGTTTAATCATAAAGGGAAAGCATATGAACTATGGGTGTCGAATACGGGATGTACTTACTATTCTTGTAGATATCATTTGAGCTGATTATGATGTCATGATCCCATCGGACTTAGTCCGAGCAGCCTTCCACAACTCGTACCTAGGAATTGCAGGTACTTCGTTAGGGGACTCAAGTCCTAAGGCTTGTGCACGAGACTTCTTCATTTTTTTTTCTCTAATAGTGCATAGCCACCTCAAAGAGTACGTGCAGTGTATCATTAAGCCTTTGTCTTTCTTGGGCTGTTGTCATTTTTCCCTATCACACACATAACATTGTTTAATAACTTTAATTCAAAAATGTGTGACTAATGTCACTATAAACAAATTTCATGAAGAAAACTTGTCAATCCTCAGACTCTCTACATGCACGAAAATACATTTAATCCTCCTCAAAGATTGAGTACTTCATACAAGGAGTATCATGTTGTCTCCAAACACATATAGACGTGTGAGCCTTGCCTTGAAGTCCCTTCATCTGGTGCCTACGTGAGATAACACCTTCTTCCTAATTCACTCAGTGTTCGGAGAAATCCCAAAATTTTGTTGTTCAAAACAACAAATAAGTTATGTGTTAAGTAAGATAATAAACAATATAGTTGCTTTAAGTAAACATACCAAAACATCTTGCCATAGGAGGTTCTTGTCGACCTCCGCGAAGTCATCCCACGAAGCAATCACAATAGGAATTTTTGTTTTGGCCAACATCCCTATATAGCTTCGGTAATCTTTTTCCCCTAGGTCACTAGGATCACCCAATCGGGGATCAATCTTGACTAGATACCTTTGTTTACCAAGTCGTCAGTTTGTGACACTCGACAACCGAGTCATAGATCTACCAGGTCTGCTCTTTCTTGACCCAAAGCTCTTCATACCTGAAAAACACATCATTAGAAAATGTTAATAAGGAAAATATACTCAATTACATCTGCTATATTACACGAAAAATATAAAATTATAGATGTGAATATATTAATAAATAAACACCCAGTAAAATATTATTTCTCCCATATGCCTTCATTGTGATCACTTCGAATAGCATGGATGTCATTAGTTATGTCATCAACCTTGTCTCGAATGGTTGTTGATGAGAAAGACGTTGTCTCAAGTAGATCAAGACAATCTTCATCATGATTTTCGTGCATGCTTCTTCCTTCTAATACAATTGACCATTTCTGATTGGTTGGATCAATGACATAAAAAATTTGTCTTGCTTGACTGGCCATAATAAATGGTTCATCCGTATAACTCATCTTGTTAAGATCCACCAAAGTGAAGTCGAGGTCATATGTCCCCACACCAGGAACTAAGGTTCACTCAATATTGCGAACTAAAATTATAATAAATCTTCACATGTAAAATAACAATCCAATAATAATATTAAAAAATATTAAAAAAATTACAATCATTTTAACATGCAACAAATCTAATAATAAATATAAATTTTATACCAAATTTATCAACTATCATAAAATTTCAAATAAGCCAAAAAATCAACAAAATAGATTAAATTATTTTAACATGCAACCCATCTTATGATACATCTAAATTTTATCCCAAATTTTTCAAAAATCATAATTTTTCTAATCAAAAAAATAAGCCAAAAAAATATACAAAATAAACGCATACATGAACTAGAGGAAAATGAAAAACTAACCTCTTGTAGCAAAAATAAGGATGCAGATGGAGGAGGGTGGGCTACCGGCAAATAAAGATTCACAGTGCAAAGGGGTAGAAAACCTTGCATTTACGTAAAATGGAGACCAAAACAAAATCCAATCGGTTTAAAATGCTTAAATCAGTGCACAAATCAAAACCCAAGAGGTTTCATGGTGGAAAACTCACATACGGAGGAGAGCTCGCGAGGAAGAGGAACAGTGACGTTTGTGCGTTGTAGATTTGGAATATAACAAAGGGGGTATCGGTTCTAAATGTACCCGACATTAAAGGACGTCAGATAAGTGATTTAACAGACGTCGAGTGATGTCGGGCGCATGGGAGTCCGACGTTAGGCTTGAGTGACGTCGGGGCATGAGAAAATTGACGTTAAGTGACGTTGGTGCACTGCTTGACAGACGTTGATTTTGACCCTTTATTTATAAAAATGCCACCAGTCATTTTTTATGTTTGTGTTCTCTCCAACAGACGTTAACCGGTGACGTTATATGCACTTTTTGTGTTAGTGTTTCATGATTCGATTCAAAGGAAAAACACCAAACAATATACTTCTAATTCCTTCCATAGCACTCACACCTTTTGTAACAAGCCCAAATTTCTTACCGATAAGTCTAAATTTGAATAATAAAAATCTCATGTCTCAAAATTTTTATTATAAGTTCACATTAATGATCAAGGTTACGATGTTATGAATATCTAAATGTTCCACATTTATATCTAGCATGTGAAATCTATTAGTTGTTATATCCTAATCAGGTTTCCTAAACTATTTTTCAATCAGTAGACAATCTCACATATGCAATCAATAATCATGCATTGAAACAATAATAGAACAAAAAAGTGTGCTTCTACCTTCGGAATAAACAATCAATAAACAATAATTTATTACACCTAACCCCGTTAATAAGGGAGCTAGCTTCTTCTAAACATCCAGAATACAAGAATGCACTTCTACCTTCTTTCCTTCTAGGTCAAGTGTTCTTCTCCCTAAAAGTGTTGTTTTGACCTTTGTTAGACCCTTAATTTATACATTTCCCGTAACTCATAGCTCACTAAATAACTTTACCCGCTGAGTGACTTACCCATAATTCTTTGGGCGAATTATCCATCGTTGGGCGAGTGGTTCAAATTGAACTAGGCCTGCAATTTTGTACTTGATCGTATACTGGAATATCGTATATATATATATATATATATATATATATATATATATATATATATATATATATATATTCATCTTTTGATATTCTATATCTTTGAAATTAAAATAACCAACTTGGTGAACAACTAATTTTGTTGATAATCTTCTTAAATATCTTATATTTCCACTTATTTGCAAATTATAAACCAAATATTTATATTTTCCAAATTTATTAAATAAAACTTGAAATATCCAAAAAAGATAATAATGAAATAACAATAGAAGATAAAAATAAACAAAAATAAAAAGATAATAATGTCAATTATCAAAATACCCCAAACTTAAACATTTACATGTCCTCGTGAAAGCTTAGAGTTATGGATTTAGAAAACTCAAACCAACTTATCAAAAGAATTCAAGAACAAATGACTTCTCAATCTTATTTATTCCACAATAAAGAATTATACTTGTTGCTCCAAAGTTCAAGACAGAATAGCATGATTTTCAATTATCCACTTCAATCCTCATTCATTATAAGAATTAACAACCAAACCATTGAATCAAAATAACTCACAAAAATTTAGTGTTTCACTCAACACACATGTGTATAGTAATGATCACTCACACTTAGCATGTTATAAAACCATTTCCTCAACTTTTTCCCATCATCTAACTTATAAAATTTACACAATTGATAAGATTCAAAGGTCTTCCATAGGCTATAATGACGCTTGGATAAGAAAAAAATGGTTTTTCAGCAACTCAAAAACACCACTAACCCTAAAAGAACAACCACATGTGAATAATTCATGATATTATAAGTATGCTTTACAATATAGTTTTCTAGAATTTTCATGTACTTCACACAACCCTTTTCCTACACATAAAACATGTCTTTTCTCTTTTTCTTTTCATGGGGTGGGGTTCTTACAAAGCCTACCCTACCTTATTCAATCTAATACCCTGCTAGGGTGTTTATACCCTACCCCAAAATGATTTGATCTCATACTTTTATGTTAGGTTAAAATACCTTTTTGGTCGTAATTTTCGTCAAGTTTTGTTAAATCAGTCCCAACTTTGTTTTTGTGCTCAAATATGTCTTAATATTCGTCAATTTTGTTCAATTTGATCCTTTTTTGCTAACACTGTTTAAATTATTAACAGCCATGAACAGTGACTGCCACGTGTCACTTTGTGTTTTTTTTTTAATTCTTTTTTATTTTTTTATTTTTTTTAAAAATTATTTTTATATATTTTTTAAATAATTTTTTTATTTTAAAAAAATTAATTTTTTTAAATTTTCACGTTGTATCACACCAAGCCAAATTAACAAAATAATGATAAAACGATCACCATATACCAAGGCATTCGAGTAACCGGCCAAGACCGGTAACCTAGACGTCTAGAGGAACTACCTGCCTAAGACGGCCTACGAGCAACACAAACCGTCAAGGGAAGTAGTCGGTTGAGGCCGATAACTTCAATATACTTAGTAAAATGGAAGCCCCCGCGTTCAATAGGTCTTAAGGGCCTGGGTTAAAGCCCAGGCCCACTCACAGCCCAAGCTAAAGCCCAAGCCAAGACCCGACCCATGGGATAATCAGACATAATTAATGCTCTATAAATACGTGTGGACCCCAGTAATTAAAGGTACGCATTCATTAATCACAGATTTGACCTTTTTGAGAGTTTTGACTCACTTGAGCTTCAGAGTCCCTTCTGCAGGTAACCCCCTGGGTCCAAACCGACATGTGTCAACCGGGAAAAGGCCAACTGAGGAGATAGCAGACTACATGGGTAAGGCGACGCTTGTGCCTAACTTATCTTGTTTGTTCTCTGCAAGAACACACGTGTTAACCCAACAGCGTGCCACGTGTTAGAGTTAATGTTTTATATTCAAATTTGGTGTCTATATTCTTTATTTTTCTTCAATTTAATTCCAATTTTTATTGACATGAACCAATTTTGTCACTCTCCAAATTAAGACCAAATTTATTTTTTATATAAAAATTCACATTTTTTATTAAATATATTAAAATTCACATCATTATAACTTTTATATAAAAATTAAATATGGTCCCAATTTCGAAAGCGACAAAATTGCTCAAATTTTAAAAAATTGAGATTAAATTGAACAAAAATAATAAATATAGGGACTAAATTGAATATAAAACATTGACTTTGACACGTGGCATGCTACTAAGTTGACACGTGGACATTTTAAAAAAAATTAAAAAATTAAAAAATTAAATTAAAAAAATTAAAAAAAAATCAAAAAGATAAAAAAAACCCACAAAGTGACATGTGGCAATCATTGTTCATTACCATCAATGATTTAAACGGTGTTAGTAAAAAATTACCCAATTGAACCAAATTGGAGAAAATTAGGACCTATTTGAGCACAAAACCCAAATTATAACTAATTTGGCAAAACTTGATGAAAATTAGGAAAAAGATATTTTAACCTTTATTTTATTCAACATGTATGTGTTCTCTTTGGCTAAGGTGCGGAACAAAATATATTTTTCGTTAAAGTCTAAACGTAAAAGAATAAAACAATTAAGCTCAAAGAGGGTAACAACAAACAATTAACATATTGTAACATACCTCCAGGAATATTACTTGGAAAAATAATAAAAGGAAACATACTCATATTCATTAAACATAATTTCCCAAAAAGGTAGGAAATTTAAAACTTCAGTTATATCTTACATCACACATGATTTAAAATTTATCACAGACCACTCATAGTTTTAAAACATAATAAA
>Ga0214544_1005471_pt1 | contig 24551 bp, 11 predicted proteins | sample CNSS3metaG_FD_160074 | JGI IMG/M metagenome (GOLD analysis project Ga0214544, IMG submission 160074) | Root nodule microbial communities from cowpea collected in UCLA plant growth center, Los Angeles, California, USA - CNSS3 | ecosystem: Host-associated > Plants > Roots > Nodule | place: USA... | reverse complement strand
CTTCTTAGTTTATAAATAAAAAAAAAAAAAAAAACTTTGTAGAAAATAATCACAAACAAGCTCACCTATAATCTTATTTTTATCTAGTTTTAAATGGTAACTGGGCTAGAAGGATTTCTCTGTTGTTGGTGATTATATTCATCAGTATTTTTAACTTCCTTTTTGTATTGTTCATGGCCAAAGCTCAAAATGCCAGCGAATCCTTTGCTAGGCAGCTGGATTCGGGCCATAAGGTAAATTGCCCTTGGAAGGGAAACAATTGTCCGGAAAGCTTAGTACAATTCCCTCCAACACCTCCATCTGCTTTAATTGCGGGTTACAAGGATAGATGTGATGGACTCGTACAATTTCAGCGTCTTCCTGTCATAGCCATCTCTGCTATTGAGTTGATGTCTGCTTCTCGTGGTCCACAGATTGAACGCTTTCTATCGCAGTCTCAGAATTTTATGTCAAGAGAAGTATGTATTAAACCAGAAATTATATCTGAGTTTGACAACTCTCAAGATGAGGCATACTGTCTGTATACTCGTGTAAGCTTTTTGTATACTTTTTTGTCTTTTTCATACTATTGTTGCTACTCTGCTTATTTTCTACTAATGTCTCATGCTTTTGGCAGGCACAGAAACTTATAAGCCTTTGTGGGTGGGAACCAAGGTGGCTTTTAAATGTTCAAGATTGTGAAGAACACTCTGCTCAATCTGAAAGAAATGGATATTCTTTCGGCCCTAGCAAGACTCAAATTCATCTTACCCAAGATCCTGGGTCAAAGGCAGTTTCTGCTTCTACTAAATTGGATGCTAGAAAGGGAAAGGCATCTGTCAATGAGACTACACTTGACTCAAAGACACCATTGCTTGATTGTAGCTTATGTGGTGCTGCAGTTAGAATTTCAGATTTTTTATCAGTTCCTTGTCCTACTCGTTTTGTACCTAACAGTATAGATATTCTTGATGCTAGTAAAAAATTAGGATTGACTCGAGGAGCGAGTGCAGCAAGTGGAATCAGTGGTTGGATTGCAGCTGATGATACAGAAAAAGATCAGATTGATGACCGTGATGAAGTAGCAACAACAAATGAGGGGAAATTGGTTGCAAATGATGATTTGGATTTGAATCTTACCATGGCAGGGGGTTTTCCTTTTACTCCTTTGGGCAGGACGGCAACATCTGAATATACTCATGATGAAGATATGGGAAGGGACTTAATGATCGGCCAGCCTTCTGGGAGTGAGATTGGTGATCGTGCAGCTTCATATGAATCAAGAGGACCAAGCTCTCGTAAGAGAAATTTTGAAAAAGGTGGAAGCTCAGATGAACGCCCAATTCTTAGGTTGCAGCAGCAGGCTGATAGTGTAGAAGGAACTGTCATTGATCGTGATGGAGATGAAGTTACAGATGGTGGACAATATTCAGCTGGTCCATCAAAACGAGCACGTGATTCTGATATTTTTGACCCTTACTGTTCACCTCGTCAAAGAGACTCATCTGGTGCAGGTCCGAGTCATTCAAGGGGTTTTGAGACTCATGTTAGTGGAAATCGAGTTTCTTCAAACCCTCAAGGTAGTGATCGTCCTATAGGAATCCAATCTACTAGGGACTCAACCCGTGCATCGTCTGTCATTGCAATGGACACAATAGGTCATAGTGTGAATGATGATTCTATGGAAAGTGTTGAAAACTACCCTGGAGACCTTGATGATGTTCATTTCCCCTCCTCTAGCACATATGGCAATGTGGATATGAATGAAACCTCCGAACTGAATAACAGCAATCTAGCTCAGCAAAGCACTTGCTTACAAACTGCTACTGAAGTTGTCCCTGGTGAAGTGGGTGTCAGTAGTACAAACTATGGGGAAGAACATTTTAATGCAGAAACTGTGACTGCCCAGGCTCGAGATGGAATTAGTTTGGGCATCAGTGGAGGGAGTGTTGGAATGTGTGCTAGTCATGAAGCTGAAATCCACGGGGCTGATATATCTGTGCACAGAGCTGATAGTGTTGTTGGTGAAATGGAACAGAGAGCAGAAGATGCTGAACATCAGGGACAAACAGGTGAATATGTTCCAGATCCAGGTCTGATGGATGAGATTATCCCTGATGAGATGAACAGGGAAGATCCTATTGGTGATAGCCAGGAGATGATGTCTCACTCTGCAGGAAGAACAGATAGTGGTTCAAAAATTGGCTGTTCTACAAAGGCAGAATCTGTTGAAAGTGGTGAAAAGATTAGTCAAAACTGCAATCTTCTGCCTGCTAATAGTGATCACCCATCTCGTTCTTGTAATGCTAATATTTATTCAGGTTGTGAAAATACCAAGGAAGAGATCATGAAGGATGGTAAATCTTCATTTGCCAACAATAGTTCTCTCCCTGAATCCGATTTTGCCATTGCAAATGGGATAGGTAAGCTCTAATTTTGTGATCTTGAACTTTTTTTCTTTTTACCCTACCTTGTTAGTGAAAGTGGACGATTTTCAATAGCATGATAGCAAAGTGGAGTAGTTTTCAGTAATGGCTGCGGCTGTTCACATTCTGTCATGGGGCTACCATGATATTATATACTTCAAAAATACATTTTTACCCCTGAAATGTCATTTGGTTTTTTTAGGGTTTAGGATTTAGGGTCATGGTAAGATGTTCCACAAAAAGTTACTTTAATTTCTTTGAACATTATTTTTTATCCTGTGTTCCATATTAGACTTTCAAATTCATATTCTTTATTATCTTTTTATCCAATTTTAAGTTATTTTTCTATATATTTCACCATCATGTTTCATTTTATTTTACTTTATCACTATGTTAATATTGCTCCTATATTGATGGTGTTTGTGTGTGCAAATTGTGATGTATTTATCTATCATGAATTTCTTTAATACCTTTTTAGGTATCTGTGTAGTATAAATTATTTAGTTTGTATAATATTTAAAAAAGTAGTTGTCCTACTTCTTGCTATTGCACTACATTTTTAGGGTTATCTGCTATGGGCCACTATCCAAGATTGATAGTTTTGGACAGTGGACTCTATATACACTGCTATCCTCGCTGCTTTTTATCAAGCATCAAAATGAAAATGGAAAATCTAATCATTTTATGGTCCTTCTGCACTTCATTCATTAGTTGTACATATTTTTGGAGCATAGCCACTGACATGGTGCAAATCTTTAGGCCCTCCAAAAGGAGAGAGTAATTATGAAGCTGCAGAGTTTGATCCTATTGCCTATCACAATCAATGTTGCCCTTGGGTAAATGGCAATGTTGCTGCAGCTGGCTGTGCTAGTTCTGTTATGAGAACAAGTAGTGATGCAATCGCCCTTTCCGGTTGGCAGCTGACTTTAGATGCTTTGGATGCTTTGCAATCACTAGAGCACAATGTAATACCAACTGCACCGTCTGAGTCTGCTGCGTCCTTGTACAAGGTTTTTCTATCTCACTCCTCATTTGTTTTATCCATTTTTGCCTGGTTGTAATTTTGTTTAGGTGAGGAATGACTCTTGATGCATGACAGGAGCAGACTGCCATGAATTTATTTCATTTCACTAGATCGTGAACCTTTGTAATGTGAATGGAGTTGAATTTTGTGACTTGTTTGCCTTTCTTGGACAAAATTTATAACTATATGATAACAATATGGAAAATTTAGTTGATAAGTTGATTGGTTTAGTGAACGAAATTTTTTAAGCCTCAGAATTCCTTTCTGTTCGTTTGCTGGTGGAAAATGCTGACAAAAGACAAAAGGGAAGCACATTAAAAATTAAGTAGGATGGATTTTATAGAAAAAAATGACGGATGACATATGCTGCAATGGATGGCAGCAGCAGCAGTGTGAAATTGCTGGAATTAGGAGGCATGACAATGAGAAGATGTTAGAAGTCAGAACGAAGCACGACTTTTCCAAAAAAAGTGACTGATGGATAGTGTGTCTACAAGGGGTGTTTTAAAGATTTCTACTAGGCTCTGAATACTATGTAGAAATAAAAGTCATATGATGGAGTCTTGGTGTGTCACAAGACAAGCACAACAAAGGAACATATTATACATAGAATGTACATTGCATTACATAGATATGGGCCTAGGCCCTTATAGTAACATGTATCTAACAATATGATATCTAATTTGTAGAATAACCGTTGATATCATGCTGCGTATATAGATCATTAAATTAAATCAAACAATCAGCCATTGTATAAAATAAATAGTAAAGTAAAATAACAAATATCAATATAATTGGAGTATTGGTCTGGTAATAGGTAGCAGCATACTCTTGTGGCAAGCCAAGCCATACAAGCCCAAGGTCAAAAACTGTAGTTCTCAAGTTCTTTTCCATATCTGCAGATGGTGGAAGGTGCTCATTAAAGTAATGTAAGGCAGCATGAAGCCACTTAAGATAACCATACTAGGACCCTTAAAATGTCATGGAGTGAGAAGTTTCAAGAGATCTTGACACATTGATGTGAATCTCATTTCACAAGGTCTGACTAGTTATGACCACAAGATATTTTTTTTGGGCAGAATTGGGTATTCTTTTTGAAAATTGGGTGAAGAAGAAAGGAATAAGAGGTGAATCTAAAAGTGGAAGGAAATAATCACTCTTTCCAAAAGAGGCAACACACAAAGGATGGAAAAATCCTTTGATACAGCCAAGGGTTCTTGAATCACTCAAGAACTAGGAGAATGACTCTCACTATTAGATAGAAAATAGAATTTCTGAACAAAACTTAACTTGATTTCATTGATAAACAATGGTTCAACTTATATAGGAGCTTTAACCATTAGAATTACAAAAGACCCATTAATTGCCATTATATCCCACTAGTGCTAATAATAATCCACTCAAGCTAATAATGATCTATTACTTAATGGCTGATTGTAACTGAAATTGTGGCAGTCAAAAGTCATCCAAAAGTATTCACGAAGGTCCTCTTGGTCTTCCAAAGGTTGGTTGTCAAATGGGCCCTTATTACAGCTTGAAATTAAAGCAAAACTAGAGCCCATTAATTAGTTAACCCAAAACATAATTTGGTCAGCCAATTTTACAAAGCATTGGACCCTTATTTAAATAAAAGAAACTGCATCAATGTGGCTCGTCATTTAGGCTACGATGCAATTTACTACTTTTGTCTTTTCTCCTTCAAACTTGGGCTTGTATTCAATTAATATTGACAACACTTGATGCATAGCTTCTTTTGCTTTCCTTGCACTAGACCTTGTCAAAGGTTCTCCTAGTTCTTCAAGTGGATCCTTGTCCTTGCTCATTATCACATTTCCATCACACATCGTACAGATGTTGTGTGACACGACGTGTAGATCCACTAGTCTACTTGAAGTCCAATACTTGAACTATATCATGCAGTTTTGCGGGCTTGCAGCATACAAAGCCGTTGTCTTGTAATTAAATGTTACTACTACTTCTTCTTTAGTAAATCTATGTGCAGGGCAGAGATTCCTGTTTGCTCCTTCGGATAAGTTTTGCTGCTTCCTCCAATATTTTGCTTTCAAAGACATCGTAGGCAATAGGTTTGAAAAATGTCTTTGGGGCTGGCTTAGGATACTGCAAACCTGTCCCATTCTTTGATGAATTTTTTATTTTCAACATCTAGAAATTTAACTGTGTTCTTTGGAAAAATTGATATTTTTCTCTTCTAAATTAACATCTAGCAAAAGTTGGTGATATTTTCAAACTAGTTTGATATAGAAGATACTATGAAATTGAACGTATTTGCTTATGATGAATTTCTTCATCTGTTGTTTGTTTGTGTAATTAAACTAAAATTACGTTAAATTAATTGCGTTAATGTTCTCTGGTTTGAATCTCTTTCAGCAGAATGACCAGCAAGCACCTGGTAAAAAACTCTTTCGCAATCACTCTCTGAGCAGAAGCCATGGTCAACTTTGAGATTTTAATTTGAGTATTGGGTGTTTCCATTTCTTTGTAAGTGGGTATGTCATATGGTTATAGCTTGAAAATTTGATAAACAAAGTATTGTTCCTTTTTTTATAGATTTGAGTCCTCTGAAATGAATAAACATGTAAAATGAGAAAGTAAGGATGTATCCACTCAAATTTAAATTGAAGTATCTCCAACTTTACGAACCTTAAATAAATTTAATGGCTAATTTTTTCAGCTCAAACTTGTGCTTTTCCTGCTATCTCTAACTCTTGTCCTGACTTTTGCAGGATTGTAGAAGCGTATTCGACCAATCTATTCTCGAGGTATTCTTGCATATTTCAGCGAGTTTGTAGGGGACGTGTTACTACTTTTCTCCCTCCTATGCCATAACGGAAACAGGTTATTCATCAGAACGGGGATCTTGCCTCAATCTATATGTTACTAGTCTCAATAACCTCGAACAGCGGAAAGTTTCTATCAAACAACTATTTACTTCAAAGACCTGAAGTTTGAGCAATTAAATTGTATATACTGGAGAGTTGTTTAATGATGGAATTTGGTTTAGGCCTAGTGTAATGTGTTAATTAATTAGTGTTTTCTTTTAAATTTTCCCTTTTGTTTAAATTTCAAGTGAATGAGAAAATGTGAATTCGGTCATTTTCATTCCTGAGGTGATAAATCCTTTAAAACGGCTACTTAGCCACGTTGACATGTTTCGATAATCTAGATAGGGGTAGCAAAATAATTCAGTCTAGCTGATCTAAGTTTGCCTTACTTTTGACCCGCTATGACAAATTGAGAGTTTTGTTCTGTCTTGTCAGAGATCAGATTGTCAAAGATGCAGTAGAAGCTGTAGAAGATCCACTTGCAAGCGTCTACAATACTATACCAGTGAAGAAGCCCACAACAAACACCAACAATTTTGGCATATTGCTTCTTGCACTCCCTTAATTACTAACCGCACCCCACAGTAAGAGAAAAAGATTTAAACACTGTCGCTGTAGCCATCATCACTGCTGCTGTAGAGGGAGAAGTGAGAGAATGCTGCGGGTAAAGAAGAAAAGAAGAAATGCTGAAAAATTTATTTCGGAAAGCTTTTTTTGGAATGTATTCCATGTATTTCGAGAAATTTCTTTCGAGAATATATTTAATATATTTAATGTGGGAAGATGTTATATGCATTTTTAAAAATTTATTCTGAAAATTTCATTGCAAAAAAGATTTTGAAATAAATTATGGAAATTTTGTTTCGAAAATTTCTTTTCAAAAATTCTGTTTCACAAATTTTGTTCTGGTAATTCCAGAAAACTTGTTCAAGGAAGCTTCGGAAATAACTAAATAATAAATAACAATTTGAATCACACGGGATGAAGAAATATTTTCTTTGAATCTTATAAGAAATGAACATCTTTTTTTGAATCAAATAAAGGAAGAATAATTTCTCTTAATAACAATGAGATTCAATCACATAAGAATTCACTTGGTGAAAATTATCATTCTATCGACATTAGGTTTTTAAAAACTTTTTCACAAAAAAATTTGAAGTACTCGGACTTCTACAATTTCTGTATTTTCAAATGAAAGCTTACCAACTTTTTTTGTAGAAGTCATTTTCAAAATTACGTCAAGAAATTAAAAAGTCAAGTCACAATTGCCGTTAATAATTGATTATCACAAATTTTTCTGAAAATATTTTTCTTGTTGTGATAAGTTATTATCGGTAGTAATAATTGATTATTCATAGTTTAGAGTATATTAGTGTAGCTTAGACTAACTTTTAGGTAGCCTAAGTAGTCTATTATAGTTTAAGGTCACTTTGTATGCATTTGTACAGTTGTGTTGATCCATAAGTTTGATTTAGAATAGGTAAAGTATAGGTGCAATTCTGGCTTGTAATTTTTAGCAAGATTAGCCTAGTTAATGACTTAGCTTTCTAACTTAGGTAGTTTTAAATAGCATATTAATTATAACTTGTGTTTTTGTGATTCCAGTGCAACTAAATGAAGCAAGGCCAACAATCAAATGATGATTTAAATCAGCCAGCACATACAACTCAGAATTAGCTTGGCAATTATGTAGAGTTCACGAGTTGACATAGAGTTGATTTTCTGGAATTAATCTCCAAATCTCGTGACAACTGATGGAAGCCCAAGATGACATCCATTAACACTTGTGCTAACTTATTTTGATTTATAGAAGTGAAAGAAGCTACTCCAATTAGTTAATACGTAGAAATGAGCCAATCTTATGTAGTGTGAGTCAAATAAACCATGTGTTTGAGCTTAAGTAAGATGCTGACTTATCCACTAATGCAGTTGTACGTGACCTACAATAACCAGTAGAAGTTCCAAACAACACTTTGAAGAAGGCAAGACTGACCTACATGAACCAATGGTTGGAAGAAAAAGCAACCCATTGACCTACTTAGGTGCCTTGTTGACATAGTATTAGCTAGTTAATATAGTTGGCTTAATTGTAGTAGTTTAGGAAAATTATAGTTACCTGTAATAGGCAGTAGCAAAAACTAATCTTATGTATATAACTCTTTCCCCTCCTTTTATTTATTTATTTATTTTTATCAGCAAAACGATAGTTGTTAATATTTTATTAATGGAAAGAGTTGAACTCACAACCTCTTCTGTTTTCTTTCACCACCTTTTCTTCGTCTTCTTCCACCACATTTCCTTCTAACTTTTACTATTAGACCAATCTTATATTTTAAGGTTATATCTTGAGACTCTCTCCCTTCTTATAAGAACAAGTTTTGTAATTAAATTAAATTTAAGACATTGTAGTTATTTTTTTCTAATAATTTATGGTATTTAATATATTGTTGTCTGGTAGTGTGATGACCGCTAATCTCCCATAAAGTAATCATGTAATTTACAAATCAAATACTGAGACCAATAACTTTCTGGTAATTACAACAGAAATACACCTACTAAAGCAACAAACAGCTTATGAAGTTATGATACAAACATAAATAAAACAGTAGATCCCTCAGTAACAATTTGTACAAAAGAGCTCATATTTTCAAGTTTCATGGCTTTAGATTTATATGTGCTGCATGTCAACTAACACTTCTCATTCCAGACAAAACTGAGCTACCAAGAATTAGAGTCATCCAATGGCTAAAACGAAACATCTTCGGAAATAAATGCAGCCCATGCGTCCTGTTCCAGTGTGAAGTTGAAATCAACAATAATCCTCAGTGCATACTTTATTGCCTAAACAAACAATGATAGAAGAAGAATTTGTTCATATATATGGTCTAGAAATTTTACAAACCTGAAGAATTGAGAAAGCCTTCTCTGCTACATACTTCTGTAGGGATGTTGCTCCTCTTTGCTGCAGTTTGTCTGGATGCAGGCATAACCTTGCTTTCTGATAAGCCTTTTTCACCTTTGAGCTTTCTAATAGACTCATAAGAGGAATAGCATACCAACCACTCTCAAGCCATAGAATCTAAAAAAAAATAAAAATCAGGTCAATTCTCCTGTTATTTGTGTTTGTCAAAGTGGTATAAAACTGCAGATTTGATAAACCGTCAGCAATAGGAAATCATCAACAAAGAAAATCTTACATGATGCAGTGTCGAAAGTAGTAGCCTAATATCTCTTTGCTTGCCAGATGACCACAATCTTATATCTCTGTCCAACTTTTCTGTCTCTGTCTGTTGCTTCTGTATAAAACACACAGCTATCAATAATCTTAATTATAACGACATACAAATAGAAATAAAGAAAAAGTCCTAATATGAACCAGTGCCTTTACAAAGTATGCAATTTTTATTGCTTCAAAAAATACAAGTGTTTTTAGCTAGAAGTTAACCTCTACTCATTTTTAATAACATAAACTTTCTTTATTATTCTAATCTGATTCTGGTTCTGTATGGTTTTGATTTCTTAGTTCAGAAATCACTTACATATACAAAAGTATATTCTGCCATATATTTTCATAAACAGTATCCTTTAGCCACTAGTAAAGTGATCCTGAGAATTGGAGGTTGTGTCATCAATCAATCTTTAACGGTTGACCAAGCATGAAGTGGTTGAAATTGAAAGTACTTCAAAAAGAATGGGTTGTTATTAGATTATTCCCTTTTTTGTTAAAAAAATTTTTACAACTAAACATCATATATATCAAACATTTGTTTTCAAAAAATATCTGGTTAATCTTTGTATCAGTTATATGAAATGATCTGCTGAGATACTTATTTAAGCATATCCAATCCAACACATTACCTCCATTGTGTGAACTATTCCAATCCCATCATCATGGTGGTATTCACTTGCATCAGATCTTCCTGCATCACAAGGATACAAACATAAATGTCTACTATTGTCTGATTGAGGACTAAAATATGTTAACTTCGTACGAAACTTTTCCTTTTCAAAGACAATCACCTTGTCTTCCAACAGTTTGCTCATTGCTATCATTTTTCGGGCTTGATTCTTCATCAGAGTTTCGTGATTGAAACTTCTCTTTGGCCCATGCAATTGCATCATCAATGGCAGATGCTCCACACTCTTCCCTTCCCAGGTTGGAGTTGAGTTCAATGACATAGGAGCTCATAAATTCATCATCCTCATCTTCGTAATCATCACCTATGATTTGTTCTGAGAACACGTGCTCATGGACTGAAAATTTTGTATCAGGTTCTTGACAAAGCGAAGACGAGACAACAGAAAATGGGGAATTGAGCTCCCAGTCATCAGTGAGCACTCTGATGTTTTGGTACGAATTGGATTCAAAACTAACTGTTTCTGGGGACGAAACTCTTCTTGAGGATCCTAAAGGGGAGCTTCTGAAGTTGTCCTTGAATTCGTTATTATCCTGATGCTGAAATTCAAATAACTGATCATTGCATGCAAAAAGTGGCACCCCATGTTTACTTGAGTGTTCCTCAGCCTCCGGCATCACGGTGGATGTGTTCCATCTCCATGGAACATTGATTGGCCTGTAGCAATCAATAAGAACACTCAGAATTCCATTACTGCATTACCATATTTTCATCAAGTTATGCTTATTCTTTAAAGTAATTCTATAAAATCAAAGTATTGATTGTAGAAACTAGAAAGCCTAAATAGTCGTAGATTTAAGTTATTGACAATGAAATGGTTTCGTATAGACTCCAACTTTATGGAGCTCTGTTTAGCCGAATCCTACTTCTAAATAATCTCTAATGTTGGTTGGATATTTGGTTATTTTATTTCAAAAAAAGAAACTATTCTTTCATCAGTAATTTAGAAAAGGCTAGCCACCAAACTTTACTGCTCCAATTAAAAGCACGTAAAGACACATTGCTACATATATTTAGTAATCGTTTCAGATAATTTAAATTTAAAATACAACTTCTAAAAAACCTCTAATAAAAGTCAATATAAATAGGAACTTAACGAAAATGATTTTTTATCCTATCATATAAGTTATATCTTAAATGGTTTATCGTTGATGGATTACGTCAGCATCTTCTGTTAAGAATACATGAATTTGAACTCTCAAATGGAACACTTCCAAACATGGGAAAAGGAAGCAAGAAATTCAGCTCTGGAAATAAGAAAAGAAAAAGAGATAGCACTCTTTCTAAACTTGACGTTTTATTTGATTAAATTTTATATCTTTTTACCAAATTTTAACCAGTAAGCATTCTTCTCATTCCACCGAGAAGAACAAGAGATAGCACATGCAAACATACTCAGAACCAAGGGTATAAATTTCAAATTCTAAAAAAAAGGGTGAGAGTTTTTAGTTTTGTTCTCAATAGGGAATCTTATCTGTTAGCAGTACCTGTGATTTGAAGAAAAACCAGAGAGTGCCACGTCATCTCCAATCGCCGGCCGTCGAGGGCTCAGCTCCTCCGAACTCAGTGCCGACGACGAATTCTCCTTCGACAGCGATCTCGACCGCTCTCTCGATTTTCGCCCATCGTCCGACCCGAATATGTCGCTGTAAAATCCCTCATCCCTCGCCGGAATCCTGAACACTGGCAAGCTCCGACCACCCTTCGCAACCGGACACGCAAACTCCGGCGCCCTGAATATTTCTTCGTAAAAAGACCCGCAGCTTGAGATTTTGTGCGCCAGCAGAGTCCGCGGTGGGCCCCCAAATACGTCAGCGAAGTCGTCAGCGTCCATGGCTTCCAAATTCCCGGCGCCGGAGAAGAGGGCCTGTCGCCGCCGTGTATCAAATCGGTCCTCCTGCGATCGACGGCGAGGGAAACCCCGCATTAAGCCGACTCTCTGAGACTCGTTCATTTGCGGCGACGTTCAGCGGTGCCGGAAAACACAATGCAGAAGGCGTGCTTTACTTTCAATGATTACTATTGTTTGAGCCATGGAGCTTACACTAATATATATAGAGAAGGTTGACATAGCAATGCACGCACAAAAAGATTTGAAAAATTAGTTTGAAAAAAAAAAAAAAAAAGAGATTATTAAAAAAGATATTGATTGACTTTGACACTCACTTCCCTGCTACTATGTATTTCTTTATTTAATTTATTTTACACTATGGTACTTTTCACATTGGTGTACGGGTGTAAGAGTAATAGTAATTGATACTAAGTATTAATTTAAATTCATATAAAATAAGTGTATTTTTTAGTTTCTCAGCGAAGAACAGAAATAGAAATGTTTTATAGAAAAGGAAGAGAAAAAGGTGAATTGAATGAAGATGGTTTAGGATTCGGGGATATCCTAGCATTGTTTTTGGTTTCTCCAAAATAGTGTGTGATAATTGATTGAAAATGCAAGGTGGGATTGAATTGGTTTCGTTACCTGGAAAGATGGTTATGCGAGAATTGAAGTCCCCACAGACAGCATAATGAGGCTCGTGTTTTCTTTTCCACCTTTTCGCACCATGCTTTTGATTTTCTTTTTGGGTGGGCCATGCAATTCTCTGTTACCCTTTCGGTTGTCTTCATGTCCCAATTCGACTTTCTCATGCAACCGTTTTGGGGAAACAAATATGAGGATCAAAACAATTCAAGAAAAGCAAGAACAAATGAATTAGTAGGATGATAGATTGTGTGTTTTAAAAATCTGAAACTCAAGAGAAGAAAATAGTTAAAATATTTTAGAATTGGAGTATTAAGTATATTAAGTATGTTTTGAATTGATTGATGATGAAAAAGTGAAGAAAAGGTGGAGAGGAGAGAATGGTTGATGTCTGAAAGGGGACAATGCATGCCTTGAGTTGATTTGGGATCATCTTCAACCCTTTATTATTCCATTTAGAGATCATAATGAATAGTGTTTTGATCTTTTTTGATTTTTAGGTGAGGTGATGTAAGACTAGCACCACCTAAACGAGTGGCCTTAATCATTCCCTTCTCTTCTATTTTTCAACCCTACTTTCCTTTCTTTAGAGACACCATTCACTTTGCATTATATTATTTTCGGTCTTAGAGGAATATTGCTGGATATTACTTTTATTATTAATTAAAACATAATAATATACGAATAAGATTTATTTATTAAAAATAAAACTATAACTTCGTGCTTCCAAATGTGCTTTCATTTAATACAAATCTGTATTAAGAGTTTCGATTCTGAAGGTATTAATATATAAGATCAAATTTAGACCTTATTCATCATCAACGCAGCTATCTGCCTTCCAGTAACACTAAATTCATTTCAAATAATAATTATAAACAGCAATAAAATGCAATAACTGGTTTGAAAAAGTACGTTGCTAACGTTTAATGATTAAAGTCCTCCTTAATACAGCACACCATATTACTCTCCGATATAACACTCCCCAAATATTTTGATAACCATTATTATAACTCCCCAGTTTTATAAAGATAAATAGGTAATAATTATATGTTCGACTGCTTTATATTTACTACTATTGGATTCTTTATATACAAAATATTTAATATATAACTTATTTTTCTAAAATTAAATTTCTAACATGTTGGTATGATAATGGGTATATATATATATATATCCATATACCGTACTACTATTTCAAGTACTATCTTAACCATCATCACAAAACATATTAAGAATAAATTAACATAAAATAATTTCACATATTAATAGAAACTTTTACCTTCTTCAAGATCGTTAGATAGGAAGCACATTCTATGTCTACAAAAATATACGAAATCACACGTACGTCACAATGAAATACGAAAATATGAAGAAGTTTTGTCCGAATGATGTTGAAATATGAAAATAAGCAAATTATGTAAGATATAAGTGTTTCATTCAACTGTATAAGTGTTTCCTTCTATTGATAGTACAGTACCTTGCAACTTTTATTTCTTTTAATAAGTGAAATGTTCATTAAATAATAAGTTCACATAAACTTACATTGTACCTAACAAAAAACATTCTTGAAATTTATTATTGTGTTAGTGAATGTCTTCATCTTCTATCTATCGAAATGATTTGTGCAAAACACAAATCTACTTCAATATCTTTTTGAATACAAGTTTTGGTCAACTTTGGTCTGGTTATCTACCTTGTAAAGTTTTTGTGTTTACTTTGATTTGAGTTAAAAGTTATCTAGCCTAGCAATGATAAGTATTGATAGTTATTTTCAAATTGTTTGAAGAGGAGTTTAACATTTAATGTTACATGGAACACATTAAATGCATCTTTACGATCACACTCATGAGATGAAGAAGATGAAACTATTAATTAAACCTCAAAAGCTCTCATTTGTCAGAAAGGATTTTGTAACAACTTACACAAAGATATCCTTTGAAAAAAAGAAGAGGTGTGATCAATTGCAAAGTATAAAAATAATGATAAAATCTTTCTATAATCTTAAAAGCTTTGTAAAAGAACATTTTTGTGTTCACATAACAAATTAAAAGAGAATGCATATACTTGTATATTTTGTAAGATCCTAATGCTCTTTTGTAAGCAAACTCTTTTGATCTCTATGATCATATTTTTATTCAAACCCTATTTGTTTCACTAAGAATGATTGCTTTAGAAAGAATACTCATTGTCTTGCCTAAGAGTGATTGTTGTCCAAAAAAAACATTGTATTAGCCATGAGTGATTGCAATCCAAACACTTAAATAACTTTTAAATTTATCTGTATTTAAATAAATATATGTCAATAAGTTCTTAAATAATTATTTTATTTTATTTATAATATTTATTATATTGAAATAAAGATATTTCAATTTTTTTAAATGTTTATTGATTTATGACATCAACAGTTTAATGAAAGAAAAAATCGAATGGAAACCTCATCTGGTTTGGGTATATGCTACCGAAAAGTGAAAATGACAATGAGAATTCCATTCTTAATGAAATATATATATATATATATATATATATATATATATATATATATATATATATATATATATTTATATTGCTCCATAGTATGATAGGCATGTAATGTAATTAAAAGCACAATGAAAACATTTAGAAACATATAATATCATCTGGTGGGCCAAACTTTAAACAAGTGTAGATGTAGCTTAACATTCAGCACTTCATAAGCTCACATAATTGTGGACAGTGCCATTTCAAACAAATAAAATCACACAACGTCTATCTTCTTTTATGCAAGATATTTCACACATCGCTGTATATACGTAAAAAGTGTAAAACCTTCCAACAACTATAAATTGATTGCTAACAATATCAGCACCTTTATAGAATGATAAACATTTTTCATATACTTTGAGTTGGAAACATATAACAAAATAGAACGGGAACAACTTCTTTGATTGATTGAATAAAATTATTGCACTATCAATTCAAATGAAGAATCAAATTATACCAATAAATTTTTTTAATAGGATAATTGTGAATGTTTAAGAGAGCAGAATTCAAATTTGAGCTCAAAAATAAGAGGAAAGAAAATATCTTGAAGAGCAAAAATTGATTTAAAATTAAAGTATCGAAGAATGACATTAAATATTCAAACTGAAAATCAAATTAAAGAAATTAATCAAGTCATTTCATATCAAGAAGATTGTAAATCAAGAGTTGCAATTTGAATTTTCTAAGGACTATCAAATGCAATATCTATATAACGGATACAAAGCCTTACAAGAAGAAAATAAAAGCAAAGAGAATAGAAAAAAAAATCAAAGAGTCAAGAAATTGTCAATGCTTAGTGAATTGGGATGTAAGTTTACATATTGTATATCCTTCATTGAGTGAAGTTGGAACTTGTGAATTATATTGTACACTCTTATTGTGAGAGTGTTATCTGATTATTCATTGTAATTGAAAGTTCTTGATCTCAAAGGAAGATTGAGAAGAATACCTGGAAAGTTCGATACTCGGTGTAGCCTGGAAGGGTTTGTAGTCGTGTACCAGTTGAAACTCATGTAATTTGGAAGGGGTGATACTTGTCACTAGTCCAAGGTGTTAATTAGTGGTATTTCTTAAGCATGTTTCTTAAAAGACTAGACGTAACCTCAAGTGGAGGTGAACCATTATAAATTTGTTGTGTACATTTTCTATCCCTACTCTTTTATTTTGATTAGTAAATTCGTTTGTAATTGCGTAGTTTTTGAATTTGTTTTCAGTCTCTATTCACCCCTTCTAGAACCATATTACACTAATAAATAAGTAATAACATGTAGCTTTCCACACATCACACCTTCAACAATGCATGAGTATTAAATCTAATCTTGAAGATGTACATGTAATATAGTCTCCACCTTCATCATCATCAAGTGATACATTGCTCTATAAAGCTACAGTTTTGCTAAATGTAAAACCCAAAAAATTTAAATAATTATTTAATAAATGCGGGTAGTAGGAGCCTTTAAGCTATTTAATGCAGATTGCTATGATGTGGAAAAGTACTAGCTTAAATGGTTAAGAGTACTTTAATGTGTGAGAGGACTTGTGTTTGAGTCCTATGTATGCCAATTGTATGTTATTTTAATATGACTATAATTTTAATGTTATGTGTGAATGTGATTGGTAATAATGTAATCCTAAAATTATAGGAATTATCACGAAACATGAATTGGTTGAAAGGTTGTGCATTGGCTTTGTAATTGAGTGATTGTGGGTTTGAATCTTGCTTAGTACGAAATTAACTTTCTTTTTGCCAAAATTTTCTTTGGCATGGAGATGAAAAGGCAGTGGAAACCCTAGCTGCCAAGAGAGGCAGCTTAGAGGGCTGAAAACATTCTGTTAATAATCATTGAATAACCATTAAACCAATTTTAAGTTAATTTTCGTTTTAGTGGAGTAAAGGGTGATTAAGGGAGTATTAACACATAGAGAAGGGAATTAGAGGAGAGGAAAGGATTGTATTTTTGTGTGCGTCACTAGGCAGAGGAATTCTAGCGAATTGGTGCTGGTTGCAGAGAGAATTTAGAGTGGAAGCCATTGTTGGAGGGGGAGCAAAGGTTAACAGAGCTTTTGGGTTAGAGACACACACACCAAATTCGAATTTGGAGTAAGGAATCCAGGTAAGAGGAGTTGCTTTCGCATTTTTTAAATCATATACAATGTATTGTATCTTGAATGAACCATATTGCATGAACACCCTCCCTAAATACATTGTTTTCGTAGTTTTTGGGTTTTTGCCCAGAAACTGCTTGGTGGTAAAGCCTGAGCCGCCAGGCGACGCATCAGTCTGTGCCTAGATTTTTTGCATTCTGACATGATTCGCCTGGCAGGGATGAATATCCTCTAGGCGGCGCGACACTGTTCGCATTTTCTTGGTTGTTTTTTATGCTATTTGTACGGAAGTCAATGTGATTTCTGGAATTGATTTGTGTAAACCCTATCGGGTGCCTTACTACTATGAAACTTAATGAAAATTGTGGGCGTGGCAAAAATTTTGGAAACATTGGTGCATGATAATTCATGATCACATGTTCAAATTTTGGAAGGGGGTGAATTGGAGTTGATTCCAGAGAGTAAGGGTCAAGTGAATATTAAGAATTGAATTGGGAAGGGAAGTCCAGTCTAGTATATGCAAATTTTTGTATTTTGGTTCATTTAGCAACAGGGATACATACTAGAAAGGGGCTGAATTACTCACAGGTATGGAGAAACTTAGTTTTTGGCTTGGTACTGATACACCGTTTGGCGGCGCCCTGCTTGTCGCCAGGCGATGACGAGGTGTAAGTACTGATTTGTGAATTTAAGTGGTGGGAAATGAGGGAGAGACCTATGGGAGTGAGTGGTAATAGAAATTAGGTGATGAAAAAGGAAGGAACAATATACATATAGTAATTGAGAATGAGAATAGTTAAGAGGTTTGATATTATGTTTATATCAATATGTGGTTGTAGGGACGTTAATGAAAGAAAGGAAGAATGTTAATTCTAATTAAAAGTTTCAGATTCTGGAAAGCATAGGTTTGCTTGGGGGTGTACAATTGGGACAAGAGATAGTCATGCCTTAGTGAGTTAAGGTATTAAATCATGAACGGTGTGGTACGGGTTGGAAGCTGATTGAGTGGGATGCGTATTACTACTAGAATGTGATTAGGCAGGTTGTGAGACTATGAGGTACTGTACTATGTGGCATCATTTTATGTTAGATTGAGTCATTGGATAATGATGAAAAACTTGGTAAATCCTAGGTCTTGAATATGGAAATTGGGAATGGGAATTATAGGTAATGGAGTCACTTGTAGAGTACCAGGGAACCAAGAATAAGACTCTAATGGATGGGAGTGTATTGATACCTTTGGAGGTGTTAGTGGAATGCAGGATAATCTGGTTTAGGGTGCTAAAACAGTAGCAGATACGCTACTAGTATAGCGCCTGGCGGCACGGGTGTGGCCACTAGGCGATAGGACTAGCGTGGGGTTCCTGCATTACGTGGCGCCTGGCGGCAAGGTGTGATCCGTCAGGCGATAGACCTTGCAATAGTGGGTTTGTGAGAGGCTGGCACCTGGCGGCAAGGGGTGCTCCGCCAAGCGGTCTATGCAGGTTTCACTTGGTTGCGCTAGGCGATAATGCTGCAATCTGTGACTTGTGTGTATTGTCTTTAAGCACTGATGCTATACTTGGATTATGAGATGTTGTGCCATGAGCGGGTAGGTTCGTGTGAGCTCTCTACTATTTGTGTGTTGTGAAGGTTGAAAAGCCTTGAGGATAAGGTCTTGGCCAAGAACTAACTAGGAGGAATAAGATGGGTTTATTGCTTTTATTTTGTTAATTTATATGTTATTTTGTGTATAAGGTCACCCTTTCTGTTCGTGATTGGCGATGATCGTGTGATTTGTCACACGGGAGTAGATGATGCTACAGGTTATGTTATTGATGCGTAGATGCGGAGAGAGGGCTAGCTTGGGATACTATGAGCTAGGGATTTTTATTGTGTTTTCATTTGTTTATCAAACTTTGGAAATTGTAATACATTATATTCTAGTTTCATTTAAATTTTGGCGCACTAGATTTTATTTTAAATTTTCCCGCGTTTGGGAATAATATAAATCATGACGTTTGAATTTCAACTCTTATTTATTTTATTTTATTTTTATTTAATTAAGTAATTTCCTTATTATCTCTAAAGATATTCACAAAGTATAGAGAGAAGGTTCATAAAGAGCTCTCTACAAAACCTCTCCAAAAGTCTCTCCGTAAAAGTTATCTAAAACAAAAGTGTAACTCTGCTTTTATAAACTATCTAGGGTAGTGCCCAACGGTGCATTTGTGGCTCAGCAAAATAGGTTTTCTTCTTATATGGGTTTTCTTTTATGGCTTAACCTCATCCTCTGATACTCAGCTCCTAAGTTAACTTCTTTGGGAAGGAGTCTTTCTACCTCGGTTGTAGGTTTAATGCTTGCGATTTGCTCTTCCAAGGGATTTTCTCTTTGTGGCTTAGCCTTATTTTTGTCGCTTAGCCACGTTAGTCACAGTTTGTCCACAATTGCATGATTCTTATCCAATTTCTCTATTTTTACACTTTGACTCCCTTTTAATGCTTAAAACTGCAAAACAAACTAAATTTGGGTGAATTTAGTAGGAACATAACAAAATCAAAACAAGATAAGAGCCAAAATTATCTTTAAAATTCACACAATTTGGGCATTTATCAAGCTTCACTCACAATATTAAAATAATTAAGTTCCCCTAACACTTGTCTACACAATCTTGCTAAATCAAATATCGTTTGCCTTCCCTTGTCTACTCTACTCATTTTAGCATAACATTCACGACACTTCGATGTTTTTCTACACAATGTGTATTACTATCAAATGCTTGACAACGCAATGTCTAATATGCCTCGTTTACCACACTCGTATACTCCCACATCATCTAGCATACATCTCACCTACTCCACACTTAGCTTGTTTCAATCAAACGCACTTGGTTATACCACTTGTCTAACCCTTTTCACCTCACATATTGTCTACATTGTTCAATTACACGGTGTCTACTTTGTGTAACTACATCTAACATCTATTACTCTTTAGCATCTAATTATTTTCTTAGAACTTTTCCTTTCCCATTTATACAATTAGTTCTAAATGAATATATATATATATATATATATATATATATATATATATATATATATTTAAAAATATAAATATATATATATATTATTAGGATGATTCAATTATTTAAGTCCTATATTAGCCAAAGAAAAAAATAGAATATACTCATACTACATTATAAACTAGTTAGAAGTTATCTAGGACACACCAATTCTAAATTGTGATTATATGTATGTATGTATGCATACACACATAAATACATATAAGAGTAGAATAGATAAAGTGAAAAGCTTCTCTAGACCAAACGAGTCAAATTTGTTGAGTAAACGAGTCAATATAAGACTTGACATGTGGAAGTCAAACTTTTTGACCAGACGAGTCATATTGACCAAACCAGATAAAGTCAAGTAAGACCAAACAAGTTGAAACTTATATAAAATAAGTCAGTCAAGTATATCTTCACCCAACTTATTAACAGTTACTGACCAAATTCATTTGTATTAACATTTTATTAAGTAATTCAATTTAAATTGTATTTAAAAATTAATTTTTTAAACTAAATTATTTTTTTAGAGATTTTTCTTAAATGATTTTATTTAAAATTAATATATATATATATATATATATATTTTACAGCAAGTATTCATGAGCACAAGCGGTACAAATATTTTTTCACGAAATGCTCAGCAAATAACCGAACAAATTTTTTCATATAAGACTAATAACAGAAAGATACGATAGACATTACATATACTTGCCCTAAGGTGATAAACTATTTTAAAAACAATATCAACATGAGTTATATAATTCATAGTTAATAATAAAAAGTGTACATGGAATGGAATGTAATACGCAGAGCTCTTATTTCTGAAGCAATGAGCAAATATGTGATGAGTTAGACGAAAAAGAAAAATATAGAAATTCTGAAACAACAAGGTAGAGCTAAATCGATATGATTTAAACTACAGTGTGAAAAAGTAAGAAACAAAATCATTGACGTTCATCCTTAAGCAAACAGAGACTATTTTGTTGTTGGCTTTGCATGTGAAAAGTAAAAACATCTTCATCATGTCCTCTGTGCAAAATATAAAAATCATTAGTCTTCCACACCTTTCTTCCCTTTGGATTTTTCCTTTTCTTTTTAGTTGCAACTAACGTAGTGAAAGTAGCTAGCTGCATGGCAAACCAAACATTTGGGGTAGGAAGCACATTGTTAATTGACCCCACCACCTAACATTCAACGTCATCTAATTCAATCACCAAAAGCTACCTCAGACCATGACCCCATTTCGATCTTTCCATTTCATATATACTTCTTCAGAAACTTTTTAAGAAAGATAACAATGAACAAATTCACCACTGTTAACGATATAGAGGTTTAAACTCTCGAATTATCTCCGTTCGAAATCTTAATTAGGTCCTTAAATTTTCAATCATCCCAATTGAATTCTCATTATTTAAAATGTGTTGTAATTTGATCTTTTTTATAATAATAACGACTTAATTTATGTATCACATGTAAGCTCATGATGTGTCATGTGTCAAATTAGGATCTTGTCACGTGACAGAGACAATATAACCTGACAATGAGAGTGTCACATATTACTTTTCATATGAAAATTCTCAATTTAATCATTGTAGTAGTGATTTTGTGTCAATTTAGTCCCAATTATTTTTTTAGACTGGAGCAATTTCATTTTTATCTAAATTGAGAAAAAAATTAATTTTTATATAAATGTTACAATGATATTTTTTTAACAACATTAAATTTATTTAAATTTATATTTTACATTAAAATTTATTTAAATTTTGTTTCAAATATTTATATATCAATGATTTCTAGACAAATATTAGAGTTGGTTTAAAAATAACAACTTGATAAATTCAAATGTAAAATTTTAAAACAGTTTTATAACAATTTAAAATGTTATAAATTGTTAAATAAAATTTTAAATAAATATATTTATTTTAAATTGTTATAAAATTGTTTTAAAATTTTACAATTAAATCTATAAAGTTGTTATTTTAAAAAAACTCTAATATTTAATATTTGTCTAAAAAGTATTGATATATAAATATATAAAATAGAATTTAAAAAAGTTCAATGCAAATGCAAAATTTAAATTTAAATAAATTTAATTTGGTTAAATATCAATTATAATAAAAATATCATTGTAACATTTATATAAAAGTTAAATTTATTCTTAATTTGGAAGGAATGAAATTGTTCTCTTTTAAAAAGAAATTATGATTAAAGTAAAACAAAATAAAAAATACAAGGACTAAATTGAGATTTTTCATCTCAACATTTATACGTGACAGACATGATCACATCATATTCTATCCCGTGACGGAATTCTAATTTGACACCTGACAATTATTTTTTAATTTAAAAAATAATAATTAAAAAATTGAAAAATTAACAATTAGCACGGAATATATGAGTTAACGTCGTTAATAGTATATTGATGAAAAAAAACAAATTGCATCACATTTTCAAATATGAGGATGCAGAAACGACTTAAAATATAAAAACTTAATTATAATTTTTGAAAAAAACAAGAATCAATTCATAATTTAAACCAGCCATATAATATAGTCATCAATATTACTCTTTACTAATTGCTTAATCTTACCAGAAGGATTTTACGGGTACAGTTCCAGCACCGCTCCTTCTACGGACTCAATTCTTTTAATTTTAAAGCGACGTTTTACATGTTTCAAATCATTAATAAAACAATGGTTTTATTTAAAAATTATATTTCTCACTTTTCAATTATAGATCAATCCGAAGAATGCATGGATGAAGAATTAATAGGGCCCTTTATAAATTAAGAAAAAAAAATCATATAATTAGAATCAGAAGCCTTTTAAGAAAAAAAAATTAATTACCCTTAATATGCTCAGTAATTATTATATTTTTTAAATATTTTTGATAGATAAAAGTCTTGTTTTAACATAACCTAAAGTTAGCCCGAGCTTAAAGTTCCGTATAAAACTGACACAAAATGTAATAGGAATTTCTTATAACGGTTAAAATGATTTTTTTTTTAACATAGATAGAGATCATATAAAAAGTTAAAATTTCTTATATCGTAATGAAACAGCATAGAAAAATTATTTTTTAAGAAGATATTATTTGTTATGATTATTAGCATATACTTATATTTTAGGTCTATTTATTTTATGGTGTTTAAAGTTAGTTTTGTGTGTATATAATTTGTCTCTTGTAATATTGTATACACGATCAATATTACATAATCTCCTTTGTATATTTTTTTGTTTTTTTTACATGGTAACAAAAGTCTCAAATGATCTACGATTGAAAAAAGATTCTTGTAATAGTTTCTCTTTTATAAACCCGTCACAAGCTCTAAGCCCTAAGCTTTTTTTGCAATTTTTTAGGTTTAAATCGACCACAATTTTATAGTTTGGTTTGAGGTATTTTTTGAGGTTTTGCACCATGTTCTTTATGCCATTTTAAGGTATTTGCAATCCTTTAATATTGAGATTGTATTATGTTTTGTTCGTTGCTTCTACTGTTTGGTTCACATTTCTGTTTTGTATTTGATTTGTTATGGCGACTTGTAAAAATGATTCTCTTTAGTCTATTAGTGTGCAATTGGATGGTAAGAATTATTCCTACTGGAGTTATGTTAAGAAAAACTTTCTTTGTGGAAAGTCCATGTGGTGTTATATTCCAGGTGTTAAGGCAAAATCGATTGACACCAAAACCGATGATTATGCTACTACTTCAAAGGTATAGGAAGTTGATAACTCTAAAGTTATCATCTAGGTCAATAATTTTGTCACACACTAAAGCAAAATTACATGAGCATTCATGACTTTTATTTTGCCAATTGCGCTTACCTAGCCCGTTCCAATTACGCTCCTAATGTCCCTCTTTTTGCAAAATTGATCTATCCTTAACTTCTTCCACTTGGTACTCTTTCTAACCTTTTCAATCTCTCTTTGGCTCCGTTTTCAGTGATCTCACATTCTTCATTAGTAGTTGTACCAAAACCATCCAATTCTTACTAACTCTCCTAAATTTCATTTTTCAGCTGTTAAAATAATTTATTAAAATTAAAATATGAAAATTAAAACAAAAGGTTAATGGCCATCAAATGCCATTAACATGGTGGTTTCTCAGCCTTTCTAGTTTCTCTCTATGACTGCTAGGGTTTTCTGAGCATCTCCCAACGTGGCCAAAATAATCTAAATGTAAAAAAAAAAAAAAAAAAAAAAACTATTTAATCATA
>Ga0214544_1005470_pt1 | contig 24551 bp, 6 predicted proteins | sample CNSS3metaG_FD_160074 | JGI IMG/M metagenome (GOLD analysis project Ga0214544, IMG submission 160074) | Root nodule microbial communities from cowpea collected in UCLA plant growth center, Los Angeles, California, USA - CNSS3 | ecosystem: Host-associated > Plants > Roots > Nodule | place: USA... | reverse complement strand
ATATATATATATATATATATATATATATATATATATATATATATATATATCATTTAATAATCTTAAAATCATCAAACAATATCTCATAATCACAAAATATAGAATACTAAAATGTACCAATTATATTACCTTGATCTTTCACATAATTTGAAATACAAATTATACACGAGTATCTAAAATCTTAGAGTTTTGAAAAAGATTTATATAAACACAATAACTTTGTTAGTTAACTAAGCAATTGCACCATCAGCTTCTTGCATTTATCTAGTTACATGATTTTTATATGTTTACACCACTCAGGTAATCATTACAAAAGAAAAACAAGACACATAAGACACAAAAATAAAGAGTAAGTTAATGTTACAAAAAGAGTTAATCATTCAAGAATTCAATCACTTAAGTCATGCATAATTCAACCATCCTATTTCATACAAGGACCTAAAGTTATAACTCAATTATCCGGATACATGCATTGATGCTGAACCCTTGTAAGTTGTGCACTTATGGTGGCATTTGGTGCTCTATAGAATGGTAAACATGACCACACATAAGGTTAGTTCGTTAACGTCTTTAGCCAAGGTAAAGTCCCTAGATTATGACCTCTTGTTTCTCTCATCACATGTCCTATCCTTCCCTACTTGTAGTTAGTCCGTAATTAGAGTGTTAGCATAACTTCCAATTGAATCCCTATATCAATGCATACACTACAACAATTACAACTAATATACCTTGAATTAGCATCAACAAATCTCAATTTCATCTCACATACCAATCATTTCTTAGGAAATCATTCATAGAAATCACAAAGCCTATACAATTGATCATCTAACAACTATTTAGGTTTTGATCCACTCACTCAGCGAAACCATCTCCTCTCTAGGTGAAAAGTACACAAATGTCCACTCATCTAGTGACCAAATGGTTAGCCCAACGAGTGTATCACTAGGACTCTAGGAGGAAAATCCTTTCAATAATTTGCTCAACAAGAGTGTTCTCGACCAGCGACTACAAAGTCAGTAAACTCTCTGGCTTTGGATTCGTTAAGTGAGTAGGTACTCGACCAACAACTCCTAAGTCAATTAGCCCCTAACTTTAGGTTCGCTTAGTGAGTGAATTCTCGCTCACCGACTTCCAAGTCATTGAGCCTTTGACTTTGGATTCGTTAAGCGAGTTATCCCTCGACCTGCGAGTCTGCATAATTCTTAGTCCATTCTAAACAACTCAAGAACCTTTACAAATGTCAAACACATATCAAACTTGAATCAACTATAAACAATAGTGTCAAGAACTATCAAATACAAGACCAATCCAAATGTTATTCACATCCAACAATCTCAGGTTTAACACACTAATTTCACATAATCATGTATCATTCCTCAGATCAAACACACCTACCATTCATAATATCATATTTCTATAACTTAAAAACACTTAAATTAGCTTCTCTTACCTGTAAGATGACTAGAAACACTCAAGGAGTATAAAATCTCCCTTCCAGCGATTAGGACACACTACTCAACTTAACAACATTACAAACATGATCATGAAACATCATTAGAACCACTGATCAATAGAAACTTACGAGAAAAACATAGAAATCACATGCAAGTCAAGATTACTCACATGTACAAAAATTAACATCAGATCAAAGAAAAAGACAAAAAATTAACTTACTCAATTTGAGAGATTGATCGGAGAGGAGTGGATCGCCATAGGGATCACTCTAGCGATTTCTTATCTTCAAAAAGATGAACTCAATAATAAGAAATCTAGAGAGAAGGAAGAGGACTCAAAGAAAAGGTTTTGTAGAGAGATGATATATTTATAAAATAATGAAACTCATTTATAATATTTCTATTTATACTTTAACTTCTTAATATTAAAATAATCGAATATTCAATAATTTAAACACTCTATCAATTTTAAAGTATCATTTTCTATGTTCTCACAAAAGTCTTGAGAGTTATATTAAGTGATTTTGAATTTTAAATTTAATTTACACTAAATTATGTGTTTATACACTTTTATTAATAAATGTACGGTATCAATTATTATTATATATGAACCAGCCGAATCCACAATTCTTTGATATTTATATGAATTCAAACTTTTGATAAATTTATTTAGTATATTATTTGTATGATTATTTTTAATATTTCATATGAAATTCATAATTTGGATATAAAATTTATTTAAATATAATGTTTGTATTGTTATTTTTAATATTTAATGTATGTAATTTATAATTTGAATGCGTGATATAAAATATAAATTTATGTGAAACAGAAAAAATGAGTATGAGTATACTGTGGAATAGTTAAAACGTAAGATATGAATGCGAAAGGTAAAGGTGAAATTGGAATATGAGAAAGTATGTATTAAATGGTAAATCCAAAATGTCTATTATTTATTTTTATGGATTATGAAATTACATATGTAGTTGTTTTTTTTATAATTTTAATCTCTAAATTAGGTTTGTATCTATTTTTTATATTCTATAAATTTTAGCCTTCCTGATTCTCATTTTTTGTTTTTCAATTCTTTTTTTATTTTTTGTCATCTAGTTACGTAGTGAACTTGACACAAAATGATATTGATTTTATTTAATATTTATATATTTTAATGTAAGTCATTGGTATATGTTTTGAGTATGAGTTTTATTCAAATTTGAATTTAAATTAGAAGGGTACGTTTCAATTTTTGAAATTCTATTAATTTTCATTAAATTGAATTTCACTAATCATTACTATTATATGTAAATTAAAATAAAATCTTGATTATTATAAAATAATAATAAATTATATTATGTTTAATTTAAATTGGACTCTTCCATTTTCGACAACTGATCTATATGATCCGATATATTATTCTAATATTTATTTATGTAAAGTTATTTCAAAATAATACAATAAATTTCTCTTGTACACTCCGTAATATAAGCATACATTTTATATGGTACGACATGCAATTAATAAGATTTAAGGATTGAACAATTCAAAACTATAATACAAAAGAAAAAAAAATAAAAAATCTTACAAGTCACCTCCCATATATCAACACCACCCACCACCACACACCACACACCACAATCGTGTACCACTCACCACAAAGAAGCACCACCGTCATCTGAGAAAAATCAGTCCACAGCAAAACCAAAACACTAATCATTCCTCACACAATCATTTTATATTACTTTTGACCAGGGGTATTTCTAAGATTTTAAAAAATAAAAGTGCAGCAACAAATTTTGGGGGTGCAGAAAGAAGAGTCGTCCGCAAAACCTCACCTGGCCCAGATGCCTAGGCTATTTAAATGTTTATTACTTTTTATTGAATAATTTAATTTACGTTTAAATTGAGTATCTCACTTTAATATTTTATTATTAAAGATTAGTTGTTATTTGGTTGTGTAGAAGAAGTTGACGGTGGATACAATATTGTTTGAACTTTCAACTTTACAAAGTAGTAGTTATTGAGGTTAAAAAATAGGTTCAAATAAAAAACAAATTTCAGCCAAATTTTTAAAAAATAAATAAATAAATTCTTTTAAAAAAATTAATAAAAAGTATTCTTAGAATTTTAAATTTACACAAACCGTTATAATAATAAATAACAAATTTCATTCTCAAAATTACAAAAAATTAGGATCAAAATTACACTCGTTTTTTCTAAAATTTATTTAAATATAAATAAATTATTTTACTTCTTCTAAATCAAACTAAAATTAATTTCAATATTTTTAATTGACAATTTGATTTTTTTTTTCTAGTTTAGAATAAATCAAGTAAAATATCAACAACACTTCAAAACTTACATTTCAACCACTCTTTTAACTTCTTATTTCGTTAGGTGAACCAAGTTTTGTAATTTTTATGATTTAAATTAATTTTATTTATATTGATATAAAATTTTTAACACACTTACTTTATGTCAAAAAATATAATATCGGACGTAAAACTAAATATTAAAATATGGTTTTATAATAATAATTTGATTTTAGATGAAATAAAGATTCAATGAATCATAAATTTTACTGTGATAGATTATAATTCATGATTCGATGTTAATAATTAAACTTTAAATTTAATTTATTTTTACAACATTAACTTTGTAAAATTAAATTATGTTTAAAATCTATCTCTTAACACATTAAAAGTATATCTTTGTGACTGAATTTTGAAATTATCTTACTTGTAAAATATTCTAGGTATGATTTAGTCCCAATAAATTTCTTTAGAAAAAGGTCTATTATTTGGAAAAAAGAAATTCTGTTGTAACTCAAAATAGTGTGTGAAGTTTGGTAGAAAGTCAAAATCCATCCTTGCTCAAAAAGAAACTACTCCATTGTTGTTTCTTGTTAGCCACTTGGAACCTTCTTCTTCCTACACTTAACCCTAATCAAATATCTGAAAAGACAGAATTATCCTTAATCACCTTTTAAACTTTCCAATAGATTATTTTAGAACATTTAACATTAGGATAAGGTACTAAAACAAAGGTAAACACTTCCCAAATAAACTTTAAATTATTTCAGAAAATTAATTCGGTAATTACGGAATGTTCTATTCATACGTATCTTTTTCAGAATATTTTAGCCGAAAGAATATTCTGTTTGGGAATAAACTTATAGAATGAAAAATTGTAGTGAAAGGTCAATGAATGTGAAGAACACTTTGAAAAAACACAATTTGTAGAAGCCAACCCAATTGTGTGTGCAAGTTGAAGTGCAACACCGTGTTTAAAGCTTTTAAGGTTTAGACTTCAACGCAAACATGCACGATAAAACCATTTGACCGCCGCCAAATTCATGTACCCCATGTTTCTATATTGTGTTTTAAATCATTGTTATTTTTTCTTGTAGAAACTTCTATTACACAAAGCTTAAGTCAGTAGTACTTAATAAGCTAACTAATAAATTAATTAAAAAATGTAAAATAATATAAGATGAAATGAGTATTTTAATTTTATTGTATAAATGAAATTTGTTATTCTAAATAAAAATATATTATTTTGTATTTTATCTTTAAATTTGTTGAGATAACATAACTTTTTTAAATATTAAACTTTTATTATATTTTTAATGCTTCTATTTATTTTATCAATTATTTAAATAAGTTGATCTAATAAATATAAATTAAATAAACTTGAATAATAAAAACATAAGAAAATTAAATAAATTATAAATAAATTAAAATAAGTTTTAGTTTAGCAGAAATTTTAAAATAAGTTACTTTGAATAAAATTAGTCAAACCTATTCCATGTTAACAAATTTATATGTTTATTCAACTTTTGTTTTAAGTATTAAGTAATATTTTAAATTAAATATTCAGTATGATAATGTTCTTTATTTAAGTGTCCTAATTATATACTTACTTTAATTTTAATTTCTGAAATACTTTATATTTTTTTTCTTTCATAATCTACTTTTATAATCTATAAGATGAAATATTATAACTGTTTTTTGTTGACAAAATATTCTTAACATTTACATGTGTATATTGATTAGCCAGTTTTTTAGTTTTCATTATCTAAAAATCTTACCGAACAAAAATTATAATCTTTTTCAAAAACTGAAATTTCTTATAACTATTCTTTTATAAGTATTCCATTATAATTTTTCTTTTTGTTTTACTGATGTGCTTTTATTAAAAAATTAAAAAATTAATAAAAGATTATATTCCTATGATTATTTTTATGTATATAATTTTTAATTGTTTCAATCATATTTTTTAATTGATTTTGTTAAACTAATTAATTTTGAAACTATATTTTTCTATTTTTATAGTAATAGATGAAAGCGTGTTTTTATACTAAGAATACCGAATGCGTGTGTGAGTGAGCGACCGTGCCCCCATCATGTAAATTACTATTTAAGCTTACTCACGCAACCAAATTTTCAAACACTTCTTTGAATTTTAGTTGTCAAAACAAAAACCCTTTTTAAAGGCTTTTTGAACCATTTCTCTGTTCTAACTTCCAAAAACCAAAAACCAATGGTACTTTTGATAGAGAAACTAGCAAAACATTGCTTCTTCAAGCTGGAGAATCACCACCACCCCATCACACACCCTCAGCCAGAGGAGTTTTCATCATCTTCGTCACTTCTGGCTTTCAAATCTCATGTGTCTAAATCAATCGACCAATTAGCATTGGATTTGAAAGCCAGATCAGAAACCTTGTCCTTGACATGGTTTGAAAGGTGTTTAAGCCTCTTGCCTTTGATCAACAAGGCTTTCGCAACGCTTGTTGCAGATATGAACTACCCAATGAGTGAATGGGAGGTTGGTTCCACTGAAGGGTATCTCAGCTACACCTTGAGTTTGCTAGAGCTTTTCAATTCTATTTCTTCTTGTCTTTCTCATCTTGGCCAAGCTAGGATTTCTCTGGCTCATGGTTTGACCCTGGTGGAAAACTCACCTTCTTTGGCCAGAAAGCATCTGAAAGGAATTCAATTTCAACAGGGGGGTTTCAACACCAACTTTGGTAAAGATCTTGATGAAACAAGGGTTTTCTCTGAGAAAGAGAGGAGTGTTCATGAGGCTGTGAAGGAGATGAAGAGTGTTGGATTCTGGGTATGTGGGGTTTTGTTGACTTGTTTATACGGTGATGGTAAGTCATACATGGAGCTGAGAAAAGTTGCTGGTGGGTTTGATAGTTCTCTGGTTGCAACACTTGATTTCCAAATTGGTGAACAGTTCGTGGAGAAAGTTCCCATCTTCAGTGAGATTAAAGAGGTCAATGATGCTGTTGCTGACCTTGTTGCTGCTGATGAAGTAAGAAGACACTACGCAGCCAAGGAATTGCAGACGAAGCTTCAAGTGTTGGAGAAGTTATCTGATAGTATAAGCAAGGAGGTGGATAATTTGTTTTCCAATGTAATGACTCAGAGATCTAAATTAATTGACGGCTTTCGACTACAGCAACAGCCACAGAAATCAAGTTTCTGATCATGTAGCATATGTTATGTATATAGCAGTAATTATCATGTATTATGTATATTAGCAGTAGTTCTTGATTACTTCTGTAATTGTATACGGTGGTTATTTGCACACTGAAGCACAATTTGTAATACATTTGAAATAAGAATGATGAAAGACGTGGTTCTAAAGATACAATTTATAATACTATGAATTTCTTGTTCTCAGATGATTAAGAATTATGTAACTTCTTACACCTTTGCGTTCACCATAAAGAGAGCAAAAAATGTCTAGGAAATTAAGAAAATGAAAGGAGTTAATGTGAAAACTTATCTCCCACAAAGTAATGACTTTTATTCTCAACAAATCTCTGCTGTAAAAACGATTGCCTTCTTAAAATAAGCAATGAAATGAAACAAGTGTGGAAGAGTAATATAAACTTAACAGTGAAGACAGTTAAAACAAGTAATGGAGCTTGGTGAATGATGAAATAGGTAACTTGATTAAGATAGAAAGAAAACATAAAGAAGGATTAATGTGAAACAGTAAAACAAAACAGTGTTTTCATTTGACCTTTCACAGTCACAGTTAATTAGGCCACAATTTGGTAAGAATGGTCGATCTGCATATTCTAAAAGAGCCAAATTCCAATTTATAACTTGAGGGTCACTTTTAGTCATAACCTTTCTCCCTAATCTATATTGTACATAACTACAACTGCAATAAATTAGTCTGAAATTCTATTTTCCCTGTTGAAATAAGAAAATCAGAAATCTGCAAAGTCATTTGAAAAGGTTTCTTTCTTGGGGCCCTTCCTCTTGAACACCGGCAGGCAACCTACAGAATGAGACCAGTAAAGTCAGAAAATGAACATAAAATAGGAGGAAAATCCCTCAAAACTTTACTAGTGTTTTAATGCATTCAAATCTCTTAAAAGTGTGTATAGCTAACTCATTGGCTAGGTCTATAGGTAAAAACCTGAGAGAAAGAGGTTAAGAAAAGGATGCAAAAAATTAATACAAGAAAACTTGTTAAATTCAAATATGTCCCACAATATCATCCTATGCGGTATTAATGCAAGACACTTGTTTTGTAAATATATCTGATAGTGAAAACCAGTACGACAGTACTGAACAACATGTGTGGTTTCAGCTGCTTGAGACCGGTGGAGCTACATGTACACCCTAAAGTACAGGTGCACTCCTGATTTTGATAAAATTATTACTAAGCATATGAAAAATATTATTTTGTTCTCCCTAATCTTATATATTTGAACCCACTAACCGTTGTTCTATGATAGACTTGTATGTAATTGGAAGTGTACAAATACACCACTTGACTTGTTCAACTTACTTAGGGTCTTAGATCCACCACTAAGACTCTCTGTAACCCAAATCATGGTAAAAGTATTTTATGCATGCAAATCAAGAAAAGTATTGTTTTCACACAGAAAACATGGGCTGTGAAGATCTACTCAATTTATCTTAAAGGTGTGCTAATTGAAAAAACATAGTACCCCAGATGAAATAATGTGTCTGAACTTCCTTTCTCATTGCCACAGTTATTGGCCAAGCTGAGACATCTGGCACCGGTATTTACAAAAGTGTTCTTTCTTTCAGGACGTTGATATTGAAATGGGACCATTGCTTCTGATTGTGGAAACAGACAACGAAGCTCCTCAACCTATATCATGATATAGGAAGAAAGATAAAGCTATTAGTGACATAAGATGCTGGAAGAACAACATTGTACAGAACATAGAGAAAGTGAATAATATTTGCCTGTCTGCGCAATGTTTCATTCTCCAACATAACCCGCTGTTCCTGGAAAGAATTGACCAAACAAATTACTATTACAAAAAAAAGGAACGTTTTTCTCTTACCCTCACTATGACTAAGTAAATAGTATGTTCCCAAGTTCACTATATCCTCAAATTGATACACATTTCAATTTTATCCACAAATTTCTAAGCACTGAAATCAAATTCTTCAGCCTTTTAATATGAAGACCATGCTTGTCAACTGTACGTGCACACCAATGTGAAATGTCTAACAGGCTGATCTGGTGCAGTTCATAAATATCAAATATGAAATTCTGTTACTTTGTGTTATTGATGGAGGTCTATCCATGAAGATCAACAATATGGAAGGAGGCTCAGAATAGGATTTTTGTATCTTTCTTACATTATTGCAATTAGGCCTTGTTTGTAGTTCAGCTTGTTAATTTTGTTTAGGCAATTACTTCATCCTATCATTTTCTTCCTATACCCTATCACTTCCGGAATTTCTTTAATGGAACACAATAAACAATTTCGGAATTTTTTTTCTGGAAATCAATCACCCCTTCCTTTTACAGAAAACATTTTAGAGAAGCTTTTGATGAGAAATTTGATGTAGTGCAGTAAGCTTTAGCCTTTTGTTTATTGGTGTTCGGGCAAGGGAACTTTTGCAATCAGATTATCAAAATTAGCTCTGTGCTAGGGGAGAGGGGTCTTTCTTGGTTCTTGTTTTGAACCTTTAAGATTCTTACAAAAGAAACTTTTCTTTGTAACAAATCCTCTTTAGCTTATCAGTCCTTAGGGATTATGACATTGTTCTTTCCATTCCTTATTCCCTATCTGCTTTTTTTTTTGTTTCTAATTTTTCCTTAAATTTTGAGATGCTGAATTTGTGTTCCAAGTAGGGGTTTCCAATCAATTATTGATCTTTCTATTTCAGAAAACATATCTTCCATATTGAGAGAAACTACATGTTATCTTACAGAAATACCAAAAAAAAGTACATTACTACCAGGTTTCGTTTGAAGTTAACAACTATCCAGCCAAAAGGATTGTTTTCTTGTTTAAAAATTATTAGATTTTCACTACCATGTAGATTGATAGAGTGCATGATTTGATTTAAATGCTTTAAGGGTGCATATCACTACATCAGACCTATTAATAAACCATTTGCACATATATTATTTTAAACTCCCTTGTCAAATCACCTAGGTCAGTGAGGTTTATTATAACTTTATAAGCCTAACATCTGATTTTGATACCTGAACTCTAGATTGCTCCAGCTGCTCCATAAGTAATTCCTCCTGAAAGATCAAATGTTAAGGGTTAAACATTATTCTGAGTTGAAAACATTAATTATAATTTACTGATGACATTCAATGAAAGGAAAAAACAAAACAAGATAGAGAAATGGAAAAGGGATAAAAAAATGTGACCTTTCTTGCCTTTACAGACAATAACCCTTCACTGAGTTGCTGCTCTATATTTTGCAATTCTTTTATTCCCAATCCTGTCAGATCCTTACCCAATAACTGTCTATAGTCACAGGTAAGTAAGTACTCATAAGTTGTACTGCTATCAACAAAAAAAGAGAGGAGAATGCAAAATAACAATAATATAAAGGAAATTTTCTAAGAGATTGATAGAATACATACAATTGTTTTATTTCTAACTTTGAAATTTCTTCTCTTAGAATGTCCACCATCTTAGAATCTTCCTTCTAAAGAAAAAAAAAATATTAGTATAGTAATCATTAAATCATGATAAAGAAGCACCAAATGAAAGAAATTTCAAAAACAATGCAGTCAAGCAAAATAAATATTGCAGCAAAGACAACCAAACTACCTGATAGATTATCTATAATCACAACCGAATGTCTAGACATAAAAGAGTTGCACTTGTTTTATGTAATTATAGTGAAAATTGGAGAGAACACCACATCAAGTACATCTCATGCAAAAGAATGAGAAGACCAAGCGATAGGATTCAAGCCATTGATGGATAAAATGGAGGAGTGTATTGAGGGCTAATAGAAAGGTAACATTCAAGCTTAAGGGAAAATGGGGTGGATAAAATGTTTGATCATACAGTACCCGACTCCATGGTTCTTACATTACATCTAATCACTAATTGTAGAGTTCCACTTGGGGTAGTTTCTACGAAATTGCATGCCAGATCAGTACTTTACATTTACATTTTGTCATTAGCTTGTTTACAGCATACAGAAAATCTTCGAAAAAGTTGTCAGAAATGTCTACTGAGGAATATAATGCAGCATAAATGATTATTTCTGGAGAGTAATTGTCATTGATCAATACTGACATTACAAAACAACACAAGAATGTCAATAGATTATCTAAAAATGTCAAAGAATAAGGTCATTCAATTTCTCGAACTAGAACTGTCTATTCCTTTTAGTACTTTGCATCTCTCAAATCTTTTAGTCAAAAGACGAAGTACAAACCATGCCACAATTTGGTCTTGGATTCAAGTTTATCCAGACAGAAATCAAATGAAATCTTTGTGAGACTGGTCACATGTTTGAAGCATGCTAATAAAGCTCCAAATCAAGATTGTATATTAATATTTTATATTTAAATTTAGATTATACTAATTGAATACAAGGGGTCTATTATTTGAATCTAAAAAAAGAAAATCATTTAAAGCTATGCCTTAATATTTAAGTAGTGCAGAAACAAACATAAGAACTGACTTTCTTAAGAACTAGAGTGATTTACATTCTGTCTAAATCTTAAATAAGGAAATGATGTGCTGTTTAAATCAACAAAAAAATTGTAACAGGAACCCTAAATGAGTTAGCAGGTGATAAAATTTACTGCAGATATGTAGAAATACTCAGAATAGTGCTCTGATTACAAGGGTAAATTAGAAGAAGGGATAAAATCTGATAATGAAAGAAAACAAATCAGATACGAAAAACTTTTCTTTTCTTTCCCTTTGGCAAAAGCCTGCCTTTACTCCCTGCTGCCCTCACATTTATCCCTACACTCCATAATCACATTCTCCTTCTCACCCATTCTCCACTTCTTCCTTTCTTTTCTTAGTGTTGACCTATATATAGTTACTTGGGATTTATCAGCAGGAAAACAAGAGTAGAGAAGTTTATTTTATGCAAAATAAATTATTATTTTCCAGTTTGCAATTGAATGTTCTTGCGTACTATAACCAATATATTGCTGATTTATGATAATAAAAAGCCAAAAAAGAAAAAGAAAGAAGAGAGAATGCACTATTCAACAACAACAGCAATGAAATTTGTTTACCACTTTGTAGCATTAATTAAACAACCTAATTGTGTTACATCAAAAACCTGTTCTTTAAAGTCATTTCAGGTTCAAGTCCTTTTAATGATTTAGATTAAGAGTTTTGTTTGGACAACAAGAATAGTCTGTAAGATGGTGAAACGTTCATAAGGTCAGTAGGATACAGAAGTACAAGAGAGTACCTGTGCTTTAATTTCTGCTACAGCAGCAGCATCCGTAGAACCAAGACATTTGTTGTATCTTGAAATTGTTCGCATCATTCTGCAAGAAAGATTTAGGATTTGTAAGTATCAAAATAAATATTCCCTCCCATGTGATAATTTCTTAGAGTAGTTATGTGTATTTTCCCTCTGCAGCTAAGCATTTGTATGACAGATATTCTGCTAGGTCTATGTAGTCTATTTAGTTTACTATAATTCTTGTACTGTGTTTTTGGATTATGGAAGGGATCCTTATGAAATCTATCACTTTTTGGTTTTCCAAACTTAACTTTTTCATAGACTTTTACATAAAGAAAAGTTACATAAAAAAATTTATAGAAATTACATGAAAGAATTTCTATTGATTTATTTCAATTTTTTCTTCTTCCTGACTATGTAGTTCGTTCAAATATGTGCAGTAACTTTGACATCAAAATATATGTGATCATTTCAACTAATTTCAACCAATAACACTAATAAACAAGTGTTTAAAGCTTACTATTGAGTTTAATAGAATTTGATTCAAATATCCAGCTGAGAAGTTGAAGTATAAAACATAATATGTAAGGAGTCTGTGAGAGCTTTCAATGAGCTTACTGTTTAGTTTAATAGAATGTGAGGGAAAAAAAAAATGTTCTTCAAACATCCAGCTGAGAAGAAGATAAAGAAATTTATTGATGAAACAAAACAATAATATAGCTACACAAACTCATCGTAATAGTGAATGCAGATTGAGCAAGGTTTGTAAGTTGCTTAGAGTGATGACGAAGATGCCAAAATCCACCAAAATCAGACTAAAATCCAATAAGAACACCAGAGATAAATGTATGGGAGCAGCAAAAGTTACAAGTAGTGATTTGCTATTTCTGTATCCTTACCCCTTTATTAAGGGTCTATGAATCCAGTGAAAAGCTCTCACAGACACCTTCCATCAAAAGTTTATGTCTCATACTTCAAAACTTTTGCAAAGAAAAATATTTAAGGCACAACCAAAACAAAAAGACAACATAATTTAAAACAGGACATAACTGCCTCTTCTCTTTTCTAAATAGGATCTTAGGTCAATGTACCTTTTATGGCATGCCATGTTTAATTCTTACTTCCTATATATTTAAAATTCTCACTTATGATTTGATTCATTCAGCTTCAGCTCCAACATCTCACAAACATGACAGTTTTAACAGTGCAATTTCACCATGGGAAAACATTAATGACAGTTGTATTATACAGACAATAATATAAGACAGATAACTGATACACCGAAACAAATCATTTACTTTACTTTATAAATCTTTTATGCTCTGTCTTTCGTATCAACTTCTCAACAACATAAATATTCAAAATAAAATTATTCCTTCTATCTCTATTTCATAATATTTTTCAATAAGGAATCAATCCTTTCATAGAAAGATGTCTAGCATGACAGAAAAGTAATTCTAGAATTGAATTTTGGAAGCTAGTATAAACAGTAAATTTTAGCATTTTTTATTGAATTAGCTTCCACAAACATGCTAAAATTGAGCACACAGATAGCAATTTTGAAAACTTTAGCTTGTTACTTTTATAAAACAAAATCATAAAATGAAAGCAAGAACAGTCAGATAGATAATGGGGCTGCCCCGAACTGTTCCCTGACCCTAAATTATTTTATTTCACAAGAGCAGTGCTGAGCAGTGGATAGAAGTTCAAACACCAATGAAGTTCAAACAACAGACATTTTTAGCAGCAATTGAATCACACAAACCAAGAAATTTTCAACATTCTACGAAAAATTCACTTCAAAACCATCTTCAAAACCATCATAGTTTACCTTCACAAGATATCAAATAAATCATACACTCACAAAAAATGGTTCAAACACAGAAGTCTAAAGGCTCTAAATTTTAGTCCTCAAAACTGCTAGATTTATGTAAGATTTAGCAATCACATCAAATTCAAAGCCAACAGAATCAAAATCATTTTCACACATTACACAACCACACTTAAAATTTACCAATCACACCAAATTAAAACCCAACAGAATCAAAATCTCTTCGTACATCACACAACCACAGCTAAAATTTAGCAAACACACTAAACTTAAAACCAATGGAATCAAAATCATACATTATACACCATATTGAAAATTTACTTATCACACCGAGTTCAAAACCACTGAAATAAAAATCATCTGCAAACACACCAACTTTAAAACCAATGGAATCAGAGTAATCTTCATACGTTACACACCATCAAGGAAAAAAAGCAGATTAATTTTCTTTTCAATGAAAAAACTGAAATCGATTTACGAACAACACCACTAGTGTTAACAGAGGTCACTGTCCCTGCAACAACAACATCATCATGATCACATCCGCAGCAATTTTTGAAAGCCACGATTTTTACGACCAGGAGTAGTTCCTCGATACAAAAGATTAATTCTTTAGAGTAGATGCAAGGAGATAGAAGAGAAAAAGTAAGAGGGTATAGTGAAAAGTAAGAGGACATGCAAGGGGGTGTTGAAGAGAAGAAGACGCACCCTGAACTGGAAAACTCGAAGAGCTTGCCAGTGTTCGAAAACACTATGACGGCAACCTCGGAGTCACAGAGAATGGAGAGTTCTTGAGCCTTCTTGAACAAGCCTGTTCGGCGCTTGGAGAAGGTGACTTGCCTGCTGCTGGCATTGTCGATTCTTTTGATCTCGATCTTCCCACGACCCATCGAACATGCCCAACTCGAACTCTCGAGCAGAGATTATAAGAGACGGAGTTTGAGGTCGAAAAGAAAGACCCTGTTGGGTTGGTCGAAGAGAGGAGAAGAGAAGAAGAAAAGGTGGCTTCGTGAAGACACTGAAAAGCGTTTTACCTCAAACGACTCAGCAGAGAGGTTGGCCTCGCTGGAAACGGCAACTTTGCATGGCTCCGTGTTGTTCTCTGTGCATTTAGAGACTGTTTCTGTTTCCTTTTTGCCCTGTTTTGGATTTTCCTCTGCACCTGTTGTGGGTCCCATTTTTTTTTTTTTTTTCACTTACTCTTGATTAATCATCTCATTAAATATAATTAATTAATGACTTTGTTTGTTGGTTTTATTACTTATATAATTTGCTTATTTTGAACTAGACAGTTTTTGTTTAATTTATTTTAACAAAAAAAATCTTGTCTGATATATAAACCAATTCTTTTTTATATATTTTAGCTATCTAAAATTTTAAAAATGTTATTTTAATTTTTAAAGAATGAAGAAAATTTTATTTTTCATAAAATATTTTTCTTTAATTTAAATTTTCCACAATATGAAACTAAAATTATAAATAAATAAAATTTATTTTAAGAGTTAAAAAAATGGGAAAAATATATACTAGTGGGTGATTTAGGATAAACTCTAGACCCTTATGACTAAACACTAGACCTTTATAACTAGTTAACCAATACCAATAATAATTGACATCAAAGACAAATTTTCAACCATTTAAGGAATGAAAATCAACTAAATTTGGTTGTCAAAGAACTAAATTTGGAGTGAGTAAAAATATGTTTAAGTTCATTTATAAGCTAAAATAGTTGAAGATATTTTAGTAAAAAATAATTAATGAAAAATATAATTAGGAAAAGAATATACTAACAAGTAGTTTGTTTTAAGGAAAGTACACTGAAATGAAATTGAAAAAACAGTAAAGTTGTGGTCCACAGTAACAGGTTTAAGAAGAATGTCTTTACTAAATCAAAACACATTTAGTTATAGCAACTGAAAATAACATTGTTGAGCTCTCCTCAACAATAGTTTATTATTATTATTATTTGAATTTAATTAAATGTTTATCTATGTGTTACCATGATAATATTAAAAATAGAATGTAATAAAATTATTATTATTATTATTAAAAATGACTTCTTTTATCAAATTGAAGGTAAATCTTATATTATTTTTTTAAAATATTTATCTCACTTTACTTAATTGTTTACTAGTTTTATTCAATGTGATATAATAATAATAACAGTAAAAGTTTTATTTCTTACCAATTTCAAAAAATAAAAATTACATAAAATTTTAATAGTTTCACTATATTTTAATAAAAAATGTGTTTAATATAATAGAAAAAAATAACAATAATAGTAATTTTACTTTTTTTGAGATATCAACATTAAAAACTATTTTACCAACCTTTTTCTCTTCTTAACAACATTTGCAATAATTTTTTTACAATAACTAATTTTTAATTATTATTTCAAATTCTATCAAATACTTACTTCATATTAAATCAAATTTCAAATTTAATATATTTATTTTAAATATTAATTAAGGTTATTTGCTCATTCAGTATATCACCTCATTCTTTTGTTTTATTTTATTTAGTTAGTTAATCAATATCAAATCTTCAAAATTAACCTATCCTTCTTTTTAACCACATTTTTTTCCCTTTTTTTTTTCTCCTTTTCGAAACAATGCTAAAATTAAGAATCTATTAATATTGAGGATTTCCTAACTTTGATAGCCAATTTTGTTAATCTAGATTGAAAGTTAAACAAGAAACTTTTTAACTTTCATCATATTGGTTGATATAGAAACTTTACTCAAGAAAATGTTAGTTAGTTTTGCTTTTCTTAAATATTAAATACTGCAAAATCTTGATACTAATGGTATAAAATACAATATGAACATAAATGCATGAACAAATTTTATACTTATTAATTATAAATTGTTACTAAAAAGATAGATTACCTGTCTCAGAACTTTATTGATCATTTATGAAAAATTGAATTAACCAACTTTCTTTTCTTGTTGTTTTTAATATGACTTTTTACACAGTTTCAACTTATTATGCATGAAGTTAAAAATAGGATTGAAGTTAAAGATTTCATGAGAAATGCTACTAAACTTGAAAAGAAAAGATGTGATAAAAAGATTAAAGAAGAACCCAAACTTTAATACAGCCTTATATATAACGACATTATGGATAATCCAAATATGTATTGATTTAAAATTTATATTTTGAATGTATTTTATTTTTAAAATTAATTTCTGTCCGAACACGTCAAGAGCAGAGTCTGATCAAATGGGCGAAATATTAAAAGCGACATTCATCACTTTTATCTATGTAAACGAACACGTGTTCGGCATGCACTTGTGCACTTATAAAGAGAAAAGTTACCGTAACATCAAACATTCTCATCTTAATCATAAACATGAGTCATGGTAAAAATTTGCAAACTGACCTCAAAATCTTCAAATACGACCACAACTTTGAACATTTAATGTAGAAAACAGTTTACATTATATTTTTAACAGCAACAATGATTAAATAATATTAGTTATATATAATCATATTTTGACTATTTTATTTACTCGCGTTTAACCTACTATTTTAATTATTCTTAAATTATTATATTATATTATTAAAAAAATTAAAAATAGATAATTAAAAAATGATAAGAATTATGAGTTATATGAAAATAGATAATTAAAATATCATTATTCATTACATATATTACTTAAAAGATAATTTGATATTTATATTATTGTTATGTTATTGTTATTTTATGTATTTAGAGCTGTCAAAGTTGGAATTCGCGAGCTAACCCGGCTCATCACGGGTTGGGCCGGATTGGGTTGAAATTTTATTAAAAATTTCAATACGGATTGATTTTTGACCCAACTCACCTAGAACCTAGTTCATCTGGACTGAACCTGTAGTGAACCGGGTTGACTTACCAACCCGCAAATAAAGGGTCACACAATTATTTTTTGCTAAGTTGGGCTTTGTATTTGGGTCATGTTAGATTTTTTTTTTAGCCAACACATAGATAATTTGTATTTTTGTGATTTTGGTTTGTATTTGGATTGTATTAAAGTTTATTTAGATTTTAATTAGAATTGTAATCTAGTTTTGACTCAAAAAATAAATAAATAAATTATATTTTTTTAATTAAGTGAGCTTGTGAGCCAACCCGTTTAACCTACCAATTTGCGGTGGGCCGAGTCGGGTTGGAATTTTGTTGGCTCGCTAATAAGTGAGTCAGGTCGGGTTGGCTCGCTAAGTGATCAATCCGTAGTGGGTCGAGCCGAGTCGGGCCGGATTACCCATTTTTACAGCTCTATATGTATTTATCCTTTGGTGATTGACGTGTGTATTTTTACATTGGATTAAATATTATAGTTGTTAATTTGACTTATGGTTTATAGTCAGTTCCAACTCATTTTTAAATAAGCTTCTTCTAATAGGTTATAAAGAGATAAAAAGGCTTAAAGTTCGTATTAGTAGTGGGTTAAGGTCAAGATCAACGTGGATTTGGTCCCACACTAATTAATTCTTAAAAGTAACATTTTCAACCAAGGTCAAAAGTCAAGTCGAGTCGTTTTTTACCAAAATTCGAGGCAGGACGATCCACACGGAGGTCGAGATGGACATTTTAGGGCAAAATTTGAGACAAACTATCTTAGGTCACAAGTCAAAAGGGGTGGTCTAGGCTAAAGGTCGAGACAGACAAGCCGTTCTGGACCAAAAGTCAAGACGGGTCGTCTCGTGCCAAAAGTCGAAAAGTAATGTCGACAGGCCATCTTGAGCCAAAGGTTGAGACGAACCTTTTCGGGTCAAAATTTGTAACTGGTCATCTCAGACAAAAGGTTGAAAAGGGTCAACTTTGTTCGAAGGTCGAGACAGACCGTTAAAGACCGAAAGTTAAGACAGACCATCCCGAGATGAAGATTGAGAAGGGATTTCTCGTGTCGAAGGTCGAAATAGACTGACCCACCAAAGGTCAAGATGGACGGGTCGTTTCGGGACAAAGGTTGAGATGACTCATCCCAAGCCGAAGATTGAGAGGAGTTGTCTAGGGTCAAAGGTCGAAACGAGTCGTCCTGTCCCAAAGATTAGGATGAGTCAGTCTGGATCGAAAGTCGAGACAGTCCGACTTGGATTGAAGGTCGAAACAATCCGACCTGGGTTAAAGGTTAAGAAAGTCCAACTCAAGTCAAGAAAATATTAAGTTTATTTATAAGCTAAAATAGGTGAAGATATTTAAGAATATACTAATAAGTAGTTTGTTTTAAGGAAAGAGCACTGAAATGGAAAAAAAAAATAACATCAAAGTGGTTCACCATGACTTGTTTAAGAAGAATGTCTTTATTAAAATCAAAACACATTTATTTATAGTAACTAAAAGGGTTAAATATGTTTTTAGACTTTGAACTTTGATGCGAAATTGAGATTTATCCATGTCCGAAACTTTGATACATCTCGGTCCTCAGACTTTAAAATTGAATGAATATAGTTATTTTAACTCAATTATGTTAATATTTTTTATTCGTCAAACATGTTTCATGCTAGCATTTGAGTTGTTTACATCGCTTGAAATGTTATCGCTTCAAAGTTTGTTGAAAAATGCATTTAACACGTCAAAAAAATTAACATAATTAGGTTAAAAAGACTATATCAATTTATTTTAAAGTTTAGGAACCAAAATGTATCAAAATCTCAGAAGTACAAATTATAATTTTGTGTCAAAGTTCAAAAGAATAAAATCATACTTAACCCTGACTAAAAATAACATTATTATTATTATTTGAATTTATTTAAATGTTTATGTATGCCTTACTAAAGTAAAATGAAATAAAATAATAAATATTACTAAAAATGTCTTTATAAGAAGTTGAAAGAGAATTTTTATATTATTTATTTAAAATATTTATCCCACTTTACTTAATTGTTTACTAGTTTTATTCAATATAATAATAATAATAATAATAATAATAATAATAATAGTGAAAGTTTTATTTACCAATTTCAACAAATAAAAAATACATAAAAGTTTAATAGTTTACTATATTTTTATAAAAAAAAAATGTGTTTAATATAATAGAAAAAAAATAACAATAATAATGTTTTGAATTTTTTGAAATATCACATTAAAATCTATTTTTTTAACCTTTTTCACTTCTTAATAATATTTGCAATAATTAATTTTTAATTAATATTTCCAATTCTATCAAATTATTACTTCATATTAAATCATATTTCAAATTTAATTTTTTTATTTTAAATATTAATTAAGGTTATTGTTCTCATTTAGTATATTACTTAACCAATTCGTTTTATTTTATTTAGTTAGTTAAATTAAAAGCAAATTTTCTACTTATCTTTCTTCTAACCACATCTTTCCTTTTTTTCTCTTAGTATTCATTTACATTCACTTTCACAGTAGGATCTAAACAGGTATGAAAAAAATAAATTCAAAAAAATGTTTCAATTTAGAATCTATTAATATTTGTTGATATAAAAGCTTTACTCGTCCCTAGAATATCTTCTTTAACAAAAAAATATGATTTAGTTTTGCTTTTCTTATATTTAATACTGCAAAATCTTGATACTAACGTATAAAAGATTGAAAGACCCACAATTAAAGAAGAACCCTCAATTCAATTCAGCTTTATATTTAATGACATTATACATAATTCATGGACAACCCAAATATGTATCCATTTAAAATTTGTATTTTGAATTTTAAAATTTAATTAATTTAATTTATTTTATTTTTAAAATTAATTTCTAAACCAACACCTTAAGAGCAGAGTCTGATCAAATGGACGAAGTATTAAAAGCGACATTCGTCACTTTTATCTATGTAGAATAAACACGTGTTTGGCATGCACTTGCGCACTTAGGAAAAGAAAGTTACCGTAACATCAAACATTCTCATCTTAATCATGACTCATGGCAAAAATTTGCAAACAGACCTCAAAATCTTCAAATGCGACCACAACTTTGAACAGGTTGGACCCTCTTAGATTCAGGCTCAATAACATTTAACATACAGAACAACGTATATAATAACTTTAACAGCACCACCAGAACAAGAACTAAATAATATTAGATATATTACTTAAATGATAATTTAATAGTTCTATTATATATTGTTATGTTATGTATTTACCTTTTTCTGATGTTTTGTATTTTTACATTGGGTTAGTATTAGAAATCATTTTTTTTTCTTTTTATATGTTAAATTTATTTATTTCCCTGTTAATAGCACTTTATGTGATTTCATGTACAAAATACAAGTAATAGAAATTTTAAAAAAATAATATATACTTAATTACTAACTTCATTATTATATAAGAAAGGTTCTTATTAATGTATTCATGTTCTAACTTCATCAAAGTAATAAACAAAAATATACTATTATTAGGTGAATTAGGAGTATTAAGTATCGTGTTGTTAATATCTTTATGTTTGAAATTTATATTGTTTGACATGTTTTACCATATCCAAGTTTGAGTTTAAGATTAAATATGTCGATAATTTTTTTCTTCTCGTACACAATAATACACTAACAATTCTCCTCTTCATATGATTGATTGTTATTGCATTAGTGATCCAATAAGATTATAGAGGAAGATTGACAAGAGAAATGGTCAGACTATTATAAGAGAATATTAAAAATACCTCTCTTAACATATTCTCAAATATTAATGGAGAAAAATGTAGTAACATATTTCCTTTTTTCTCAAATAGAGTTATCAGACGCTTGTTAGTTTTCTAAAAATACTTGGATATTAGGATAACCTTAAAAAACAAGGGTCTTGTTTGAAAAGGTAAGTGTATTAACCCTAAAACTCCTCTTATTCCATGACAAAGTGTTTGGAAAGGTATGAGTACTATTTGTAGATCGTTCTATCAATATATCAGAGACTTGTGTTTAACCTAGATTGTATGGTAACCTTATCGTATGCTTGATACAAATACAAGTTTAGGCTTATGGGTTAGTGATTTGTAGGTCTTCGGAAAATCATTTTGTTCATCTATCAGAAGCTTGTGTTTGACCTAGGCTATATGGTGACCTTGCCTTATCAACAAACCTTATGCTTGGCACAAGTACAAGCTTAGGCCTTGGGGGCTTGTGATCTATATGTCTTCTAAAGGCGGAACTCCAAATCTCCCGTAGGGCAAAGTAAAAATAGCCCCATCAAGAGTGTAGAAGCAAAAGTCAGAGCAAATGTCAAGCCCTAGCTTTACCACAGAAAGGGCCCATTTAGCTTAATTTCGGATAGTGGACGATGTAAGGGTAGAATTTCTAGGACCATCTATCTTAACATCGAATAATGGACAATGTAAGGGTAGAATTCCATGCCATACATTGTGTCCATGAAATAACTTCCACGATGCTCGTGCCTCCTAGGGATACGTCGCATTAAGCGAAGTGATTTCCACTCAGAGGGACGACGTACCCACATGATGGAGTGGGAAAACGTGGGAAAAAGGAGCAAGTATTTAAGGACGTCAAACACTAAAAAGGCTTATTGGACAAATTAACAAGGCTGGAGAAATTATAAATGTTCTTGGCCTATATTTACTCAAAGGTTTAGGCCAGAACATTTTGGCACCCACCATAGGGCCCTGTAGAACGGTTCCCTACGTTGTCAAGAAGAGTTTGCAATTAAACCAAGTGGGGCATGTTGAGGTACAATGGGAGATAATAGTTAGTTAATCCAGGTGATACAGATGATACATGAGATGAAAGAGCTACGACGGCAAGCGAAAGCCATAGAGCAAAAGGCAAAGACCGTTATGAGAACTATGCTAAGATGTCCGTCCAGGAGGAACCTTCCGCCGTAGATAGCCCAAATTTCCATCCATTTCTAATGAAGTGATGGATGCCACCATTTTGGTGCATTACATGATTCCTATAATAGACATGTTCTCAAAGACACAAGATCTAGTGACCCCTGTTAAGACATTTTAAGCCAAAATGTTGATAAACGGAGGTACTGACGGAGTGCGGTGCAAGATATTCACCGGAATGTTAGCTGGTATCATGTTGGATTGGTTTAGCCGCCTGCTGGTGAATTCCATAAGCAACTTTGAGGATTTTTTCAACTTGTTCACAACTTAGTATTCGGCAAACAAAACTGAAACAATGAAATTGAGCGACATATTAGATGTACGTCAAAAGCAATAGGAAAGCTTAAAGGCATATGTGAAGAGGTTCACAAAGGTTACGGTGATGGTCCCTGATAGCAAAAGGGAAAGAAATCTGGTATTCGAGGTACCAGGCCTCCAGAGAGAAAAGAGAATTCCAATGTAAAAATATTCCTCCCATTCAAAGGTTCATTACACTGCTTTTATTGCATGCATAATGGTTTCCGCATATCACGGTAACCATGTAACAGAAAAGATTCCTATTTCATAAAAGACAAAATAACAATTTAACTCTCTCAATGCACGTAATCCTCCCAATTTGATGGCCTCATAATACGTCTTTTGGGCCTAGTGCTGACAGCTTCAATTGGCCCATTCTCGTCCTCAGTGACTGTTGCATCATTCGTCACGTCAGGCAAAAGAACCTTGTCCTCAAGGTTGAAAGTACGTTTGATATCACCCCAAGGTTCCCACGTAGCTTCCTCGGGAGAGAGTCCTTGCCATTGCACCAGAACTTCTAGTTGAGGTGAATCATTTGCAGTGGTTTCACGGGTGTCTAAAATAATTAATGGACTAAGTAAGGGTCCATTATTATAAGTACCCAATGGTAGTGTTCCTGGTTCCTGAGGAGGAGAACCACTGTGAGCTTTCAAAACAGAGTAGTGAAATACCGGGTGAATTTTTGAAGTGTCCGGAAGATCTAAACGATAGGCCACTGGGCCAATCCGACTGAGAATTTGAAATGGACCAAAATAGCGTTTTGCAAGTTTTTGTGGGGTTTTATCCTTAAGCGAAGTTTGGCGATATAGGCGGAGTTTGACGTAAACCTACGCACCTACCTCATACTGAACATCACGACGGTGAGCATCCGCCATTGCCTTCATTCGATCTTGAGCTTTCTGCAAATTTTGACGTAAGCAAGACAAAATGTGGTCCCGTGAGCTAACCAAGTGATCAACAGCTTCAACTTGAGAGTGACCCAAAATATACCCTGGCAAGGAAGGGGGAGAACGACCGTATACAACTTCAAATGGGGTGTAACCCGTAGCCGAATGAATAGTAGTGTTGTAACACCATTCAGCCCAAGGGATGTATTGACTCCATTTTGATGGCTGGGCATGACAAAAAGCACGTAAATATTGTTCAAGAGTGCGATTAAGAACCTCCGTCTGTCCGTCGGTCTGTGGGTGGTAAGCAGAAGACATTCGCAATTGTGTGCCACTGGCTTTGAATAACTCTTGCCAAAATTTGCTCAGAAATAAAGGGTCACGATCGGAAACAATACTTTTGGGCATGCCGTGGAGTTTGCCAACTACGTCAAAGAAAAGCATAGCCACTTGATAGGCTGAGAACTGAGTAGGAAGCATGGCAAAATGGGCGGCTTTGGAGAAACGATCAACAACCACAAAAATGGAAGTGTACCCATGTGACGGTGGTAAACCAGTAATAAAGTCCATGGCCAAATCTTCCCAAACACGATGC
>Ga0214544_1005469_pt1 | contig 24551 bp, 18 predicted proteins | sample CNSS3metaG_FD_160074 | JGI IMG/M metagenome (GOLD analysis project Ga0214544, IMG submission 160074) | Root nodule microbial communities from cowpea collected in UCLA plant growth center, Los Angeles, California, USA - CNSS3 | ecosystem: Host-associated > Plants > Roots > Nodule | place: USA... | reverse complement strand
CTCTGCTTCTTCTTTATTTATTAATGGTTATTCTTTTATCTGTTCTGATATATTTCACTTTATTTTTAATAAATATAATTCTAATATATATATATATATTAACTTAATAACATTATCATATTATCACATACTAATATAATATCACGTATATTTAAAAAATATATACACACAGGCGCGATAGCGCCTGTGTTACGCTAGTTAAAATTAAAAAAATTGTTTTTTTTATGTATGAATTTATATATGTGAAAAAACAAATTGATTTTCATTGGTTTTAATTAAAATATAATGAACAATAAAATTGTCATACTTATAATAATATTTTAATTATTAAAATATGGAAACAAGTGACTAAAACAACATAACAATACAATACAACTATGACATAAATTAAATAAAAAAGTATTAAACAATTCAAATGAAAAATATAAAAATTTTGAAAATTAAAAAATTAATTAAAAATATTCTAATTTAGTAAAGGTTTAAATTTAATTAAAATTATGAACAGAAAGCCTGCCTTACTTTCGCATACAAGCATGTCATCGGAAGAATTGAAATAGCAGCATCTATTCTCAAAAAATCTCCCATCAAGCCACGAAAGCTGAAATCCATAGAGTAGCGCTGTGTGCATCATGGCGTAGGAATAATTATTTGTGTCCAAACCCCACCAAGATGTGGGAGCAACCAGCTTTACATCACAACCAACTTCTAAGTCCTCTGCCAATAGGTCACCAGCCATAGCGTATGTGTAACTTTTGGAGTCCCAATTCAGGCATCCACCAGTATCCACGTACTTTCGCTTCCCACTCACTCCATGGTTACAACTCAAAAACACTATATGTTTGACCGAAAAATAATACCTATACCCCAGGATGTCGGGGTAAGAATAATCAGAGAAATTGTACCAAGACAAGGAATATCGAGGAAGGGAGGAGCAGTTTGTTTGTTGAAGTCCAGGATCCACCAGTCTGATTGTAAAATTATAGTAGTTGATGGCCTCCACATTAAATCTTCCAGAGAACAAAGATAAGAGCGTTATATTGTTTTCACAAGATAGCTCAAACGGACCGCACCCTTCTGGGTCTCCTTTCAATCGGAATGGATAAGATATGTTCCTGATTTTCCCACAGGAAGATATGTTGGTGATTTTCCCACAGCAACCATAATCTTCTCCGTCTATTTGGTGCAGTAGAAACACCAACACCGTCACTGCTATCTCTCTCCACATCATCACCCCTAACTCTTTACTTTCTCAGCTTCTACTGCCAACAGAGTTAGAAGCTCATATTTAAAGCCAAATTTAACATGTAAGGCCTATTTTGCAAAAACTATGATGGAAGTTCTTTTCTTAGAGTCAAATTTGTACTAACTCATAAGTTAAATATATGCTAATATATTTATGACACTCACCTAACTAAGGGACTTCATTTTTCCTTTAAAAAAATTGTTGAAAACGCAGACTTTGACTCGTGAGAAATCACAAGTCTTTTTTATCTTTTCTATGTGGTTTCTGCAATTGATCGCAAAAGTAAACAATACAAATTAGAAGTGTTAGCATAAACTAAAAAAGGCACTCAGCTTGGTTTGTTAAAAATAACAGCTAAGAAAACGAAATGGCAAGTGTGTTGCTCCTCAAACGTGATTGTGTATTGATGACGCTATTGCTAATGCTTCTGCTTATCAGAAGTGGCAGCGCTCATAACGAGTGCGATGAGAATTTGTCTTGTGGGCCGGGCGAACCCCTTATTAGATTTCCCTTCCAACTGGTGAAGGAGATGGAGGAGCCATGCACTTATCCCCGTCTTTGTTTTTCTTGTACTGAAAAAACTCAGACCATGCTTCTGCTTCCTACCATCAAACTCCAAGTCGTTTACATAAACTACCAATTTCAGGAAATTTTCTTTTCTGACCCGGAAAACTGCTTTTCCAACAAGTTTATGCAAATCATCAACTTTGTTCAGAGTTACCAATTTGAATCACCACCATTTGATGAACCGCACGGTAACTTGAGCTTCTTCAACTGTACTTCAGCTAGGCATCGACAACCCGAAAACCGCTACAGTCCGATTTGGGGAGACTCATATTCCCAAGACACCGTCTCCTGTCCTATTTTCATTTCTAATCCTTATGATAGTGTCCTGGAAATGGATATAACATCCTGTACCAAGATGTTCCACATCCCTTCGCCAATCCGTTTCCCCGAGTCTAAATACTTGCGTTTGATATGGCCCAAACCAAATTGTTCTGAGTGCGAAGAAAAAGGCAAGAGATGTAAATGGAAGTCCAACAACAACGACACAGAAGGAGATATCGAATGTTTTGAATGCACACGGAAAATAATTCACGTTCCTAAATCTCTTATTTTTGCTATTTCAGGTCAGATCAGAGACTCTTGCACGTTCGCTTTTTAATATTGTTTTGTTCCTATTTCCTACAAATATTTGAAACAAAGACTGAAATAAATAAGCAAATCTTTCTTTTTTCTTTTCTTAATGAAGTCTCCAACTGCTATTGTAGGTTCCATCTTTTTGGGGGTGCTGGTCATTGCTGTCTTTAAGGGCATTCTCTATTTTAGGAAAAAGCAAGAAGACCAAGAAAGGGTGGACAAGTTCTTAGAGGATTACAGAGCAGAAAAGCCTGCAAGATTCACCTATGCTGACCTTAAAAGAATCACCAATGGCTTTAAGGAAAACCTCGGAGAAGGAGCTCATGGGGCTGTCTTCAGAGGAAAACTTTCCAGTGAGATTCAAGTGGCTGTGAAGATCCTCAACAATACAGATGGTGAAGGGAAAGAGTTCATCAATGAAGTGGGCATTATGGGCAAAATCCATCACATCAACGTGGTGCGTTTGCTTGGCTTCTGTGCAGAAGGATTCCATCGTGCTCTTGTCTACAATTTCTTTCCAAACGGTTCCTTACAGAGCTTCATATTTCCACCAGAAGACCAGGACCATTTCCTTGGCTGGGAGACGCTTCAACACATTGCTCTCGGTATAGCTAAAGGGATTGAGTATCTTCATCAAGGTTGCAACCATCCAATTATTCACTTTGACATCAATCCTCACAATGTGTTACTTGACGACAACTTCACTCCAAAAATATCTGATTTTGGCTTAGCCAAATTGTGTTCCAAGAATCCCAGCGTGGTGTCTATGACAGCTGCTAGGGGAACCTTGGGATACATTGCACCTGAAGTCTTCTCCAGAAACTTTGGGAACGTGTCTTACAAATCTGATATTTACAGTTATGGAATGTTGTTGTTAGAAATGGTTGGAGGGAGGAAGAATGTGGACATGTCTTCTCCAGAAGATTTCAATGTTTTATACCCGGATTGGATCCATAACCTGGTTGATGGAGATATGCATATCCATGTTGAGGATGAAGGTGATGTTAAGATTGCAAAAAAACTAGCTATTATTGGGCTTTGGTGCATTCAGTGGCAGCCAGGGAACCGTCCATCCATAAAATATGTGATACACATGCTAGAAACTCAAGAGGAAAACCAGATTGCTGTGCCTCCTAATCCATTTCACTCAGCAACTTCCACTAAAGTTAAGGGACCCACCTCGACAAGACGACCTTTGCATTTGGAAGTGATTGAAGAATGATTTACACCGGAAAAAATTATCTTCAATTTGTACAAAACTTATAGAAGATGGAGCAACCTACCTTGATGGAACAAACCTAATTACAAATAAAAATGAAAGTTTATGAGGCATTGAAGCAAACAAGTGATATATTAGTTGAACTGAAGTATTCTTCTAAAGCTAGTTTGTTACTTTACTAGGGTTGCCTGGGTCTTTCTATTAGTGTTGGTACTTTTATAGATTCAACTAGAGTTTATTGGTGCTTTTACTATTTTTATTGTTGTTACCGATGTAATTTTTGCTGAGGCTATCACAACAATGATCCCTATTGAACTTTTCCATTTGAAATGATATAATTGATTATGGTTGGGATGTTACTGACCTGTTGTGGTTCAAGCTTTTTTATTCAAACTTTGAGGTCCCTTGGAAGATAGTAGATGGAATATATACAACTCTATAAATTGTTTTATGGATTTTAGAACTTTTTATAGTTGATAATTTAGTTAATGTAGTTATTAATATACCATATTTGATTTTCTATGGTGAAATTCCTTATTCTTTTGTTTTCAGGAGATAGTTTAAGAAAAGCTTTCGATCGGAATATGACCGGTGAGTGTTGATATGTCAAGTTGAAATCACCCTAAGAAAACTTTTAAATACCGATAAATTTTAATCATTAATATTAATTATTAATTACAGTAACTAATTTAGATATTAATTCATAAAAATAAAAATTATTGATTACTAAAATAGTTACTATTACGAATAAAAAATTATAATTAGTTACTAAATCGCTCTTTAAGATTAGTTATTATGATTTTAGCTACCAAAGAAATCTAGTCACTAAAAATTATTTATATAGATTTTAGTTACTAAAATGACTTAGTTTCTAACTTAGTTTCTAAATTGGTGTCTAATTAATTAGTAATCAATTTAGTACCAATTATAATTTTTTATTTATAATAGTAACTATTTTAGTAAACAATAATTTTTAATTTTGTAAATTAATATCTAAATTGGTCATTATAATAACTAACTATTTTTTATTTTTTAAATTAGATTTTAATTGAGATTTTTTTTTGTTAATGAATAGAGACATTCATTGAGATGCAAGAGATATTTTTAATATATAAAAAATAGAAAAAGATTGAAGTACTTAATGAAAAAAAACACACATAACTAAATATGTAATTCTAAGGGAACTATAGTTTATTTGAAAAACTTGAACTAAAAATGAAGTTTATGACGAGAGACAGAAGAAAATAAACTTCACTAGCCACACAACAATACAAACTTCGAGGATATACAAATATCTTGTTTGTTGACCTTTATTTGATAAATATTTTTTACACTATAAATTACACATAGCATATAAAACAACATTGTCGACGACCTACTTATCATACGAGTAATAATGATATGTGTGTGGAGACCCAAGTTTCAGCCCTTAACTCCCTCCCCTCTCTTTGCCACTTACACCACTGAACTTCATTTACACTGCACTGCACCTTTCCTCCCTTCCCTCTTCCTCTGCCTTCTCTCTACCAAAAGCTTGAACTCATTCTTCAATTGTTGCAGAGTCCAGACCTGAGGCTAGTCCAGGATCTTCTCTCTCAGCTACAATTCCCCCTCCTCCATGTAAGTTGTTCCTAACCATTTCATTTTTCCTTCAATTCGAAAATCTTAGAATCCCTTCCTGCTGTTGGGAACCCTCCTCATCTTAGAATCTGTAATTTCAGCTCATTGAGTGGTATAGCTGAAGCTCTTGGGTGGGAGGATCCTAATTAATTAGAAGGATATATATAGGTAAGGGAAGCTAACCCCTCTCCTCAAATTTGTATAGAAAATCCATGGATGAGCTTGAATTATGTAATTAAGTGATGAATTCGTGTTTGTATTGCGTGTGTTGGTGAAAATTTACTTAATGATTGATGGAAACTGGTTTGTTGCATGTGGGAACAGGTGTGTGACCTGGTATTTTCGCCTAGGCGAGTTACTCTCGCCTGAACAAAAGCATCAGGGGACGCACCTCTGTTCCTGCGCGAAGTCTCGCCAAGGCGAGCTGGGGTCGCCTGAGCGAGATAACGACCTCGTCTGGGCGAACCAGCCTAGCCTGAGCGAGAGTTCGCCCAGGTTTTTCTTTTTGCCCCTGTTAGTGTCTCGCCTAGGCGAGAATGACTCGCCTGAGCGAGATAGCCCCTCGCCTAGGCTAGACTTTCTAGCCTGAGCGAGTGGCACTGCAGTTGAAGTGCTTCAATTCTGTTTTCCTTAGTAAAATTGTATGTTTTAGAGCATTCTTGTGCAAATTAGACTCTGTATGATTGGAATGCTACCAGTGATGAATTGAATGATTTAATTGGATGAATGTAAGTATGGAGAGATGAAGTTTGAATGGAATTTCAAGGGAAATCCAAGTAGAAATTGTAGTGTGTGTAAGGATGTAAGGAATCTATAATGGTTGGTATCCTGAAACTCCAATAATCGTTCAAGCTCAGATAGAGTAGAATGGATTATGTCGTGAGGAGTAGCAGGAGGTCCTCGTCGTCGGACTCGATCAAGTCTTAGACGTGGAGGGGACTTACCCTGGGAACGGTCGGGTGAATACCCCATGTGTCCAGACTCTGCAGAGTCTGGGAACCGTTACAGGTGCAGGCCACCAAGAGCTCCAACGTCACTTACACAATCCGGATATCGAGTCTAGGATTTTTGATTGAATTACATGCTATAAATGACATCTTAAATTGCGAAGTGTGTTGATATTTGTTTCTTTCAGCTAGCTTACCCTTCTTGTTGTGTGTCTGCTTTTGCATATTACCCCTTTGCAATGATCACCTATGTTTGGTGGGAGCAGAGCTGAAACCAGATGGAGACGTTTCCTCTTGAGCAGAAGTTGGAGTTTGGCAAGGAGTGCCACCATAGTTAGACTTTTACTGTACATTTTGAGGTCTTGAGTGTAGTCTAGCATCCCTTCTACCCACTCTTACCTAATGTATATGAGTTCATAGATGTATCAGTGTGGAGGACTGTACTAGATATGTTTATTCTACGTCTGTATGTTTGCTCCTACTATCTGCTATGTTTGATCATAATATAATGTTTTATTTGATAGTATGGAAAATTATTAAATGGGATGTTACATTTTGGTATCAGAGCAGTAGTTCCTTTAGGGTCTGTAGGTGTGAGCTTGCCTAGTTTCTGTTGTGTGTTTCTTATAGTGTTTTGGTACAGTTGTGGCGCTTGTTAGATAAACTAATGATTCTCTCTTTGTGTGGTCAGAGCTATGGCACCTAGACCTCCTCCTCCTCCTATTCCTAACCCGGATAGCTCTCACTTGGTGGGGACTATTGAGGCGATGTTGGCAGCCATGCAGCAGCAGAATGCTAACATGGTGAACCAACACAACTTGGCCTTGCAGCAGATGGAGTCTGCTAGACTCGCAGCAGAGACCACCCAACAGAGGCACTTGGAAGCCTTACATCAGCTAGGAGAGAATCGATCTGCGGCTGGATCTTCCCAAGCTCCACCACCACGAGTGCAAGAGTGGAGTTTGGAGGACTTTCTCAAGCATCATCCTTCCCGCTTTGATGGCAAGACCACTCCAGATGAGGCAGATCAGTGGATGCGAGATATGGAGAGGATTTTTGAGGCCAAAAGATGTCCATCAGAGAGTAGACTGGCCTATTCTGAGTACTTGCTAGCCGGAGAGGCTGTTCATTGGTGATCTAGCATGAAGATGATGTTAGAAGACAGTAGGGAGACCATCACTTGGGAGCTATTCAAGAAGAAGTTCTATGCTGAGTACTTCCCAGACAGTGTGAGGTATGCCAAGGAAGTGGAGTTTTTACAGTTGATGCAAGGGGAGATGTCCGTATCCGAGTACGCAGAAAGGTTCAAGCACTTGGGCAGATTCCACACCTTGAGGATGGCAGAAGACTGGCAGTGTAGGAAGTTTGAGAATGGGTTGAGAGGTGATCTCAAACTCATGGTGGCTCCACTCTCTATAAAGGAGTTCCCCGCTTTGGTAGAAAAAGCAAGAGTAATGGAGAAGCTGAAAGCGGAAGTCGAGGCTCAGCAGTGGTCTCAACAGAAGATGGGAGGACCATCTGGGTCCACGAGCCGACAGGATGATAGGAGGAAACCCTACTCCAGACCTCCGCCTCAGGGGTCCAGGAGATTCTCACCGCAGTCACATCAATCTCAGTTGCATCAGTCTTAGTCCCCTCAGCACCTTTCTCCCAGGCCTCGGTGTTTTCAGTGTGGAGGGCCCCACATGAGGAGCGCTTGTCCTCAGCTTGGTAGTAGGCGGACGTGTTATAAATGTGGCCAGGAAGGTCACATTATCAGAGATTGCCCCACTGGCAAGAGCACAGTGCCAAGACTTTCAGTGCAATCACAGCCACCGCAGGCACGAGGAAGTGCTAGACCTCAGGCAGCTGGCCGAGTATATGCCATGACGGGCACAGAGGCGAACAGAGCAGGTAACCTCGTCTTTGGGTCTTGCATGATTGATGGTAGGAGCCTATGTGTACTATATGATTCAGGAGCGACACACTCTTTCGTGTCGGAGTCTATAGTGTTGGAGTTGAGTCTTCCGGCGAAGGAGCTCCAGTATGACCTGGTGGTATCCACGCCTGCTTCTGGGTTGATCAGAACCTTGACCGTGTGTGCTAGGTGCCGGGTTGAGGTTGAGGGACGCCAATACCGGGTAAACCTGATCTGTTTACCTTTGGAGGACTTGGATGTGATCTTGGGAATGGATTGGCTATCTGCTAATCACATTCTCATCAATTGCAAAGAGAAGAGGGTGATGTTTCCCAGCTCAGAGGATGATGTTGTGTTGATGTCCTCACAGCAGGTGGATCAAGCCATCCAAGAGGGATCTCAGTGTTTCTTGATTCTAACTCAACTATCTGTTGAGAAGGAGGGCGGACACCTTGAGACGGCAGTGGTGAGGGAATTCTCTGATGTTTTCCCTGATGAGGTACTCGGCTTGCCCCCATCCAGAGAAATCGAATTCTCTATTGATCTGGTACCTAGGGCAGGGCCAGTATCAATAGCACCTTACAGGATGGCTCCTGCTGAACTAGCAGAGTTGAAAAAGCAGATTGAGGAACTGCTAGAGAAACAATTCATCAGGCCCAGTGTGTCACCTTGGGGAGCGCCGGTGTTACTAGTTAAGAAAAAGGATGGCAGCTCCAGGCTTTGTGTGGATTACCGGCAACTCAACAAGCTAACCATCAAGAACAGATATCCTCTGCCAAGGATAGATGATTTAATGGATCAGTTGCACGGCGCTGCGGTGTTTTCAAAAATTGACTTGAGATCAGGATACCATCAGATTAGAGTCAAGTCTGGTGATGTGCAGAAGACCGCTTTTAGGTCTAGATATGGGCACTACGAGTACGTGGTGATGCCTTTCGGTGTGACCAATGCCCCCGCCCTATTCATGGACTATATGAACCGCATCATCAGGCCTTTCCTAGACAAGTTCGTAGTGATTTTCATCGACGGCATCTTGATATACTCTCGAACCCACGAAGAACATGCGGAGCATTTAAGAACAGTTCTGAGCATCTTGAGAGAGAAACAGCTTTATGCAAAGCTGTCTAAGTGCAAGTTTTGGATGACCACGGTTCAATTCTTGGGGCATGTGATCTCGGCCCAGGGCATATCAGTGGACCCATCCAAAGTCGAGGCTATTTTGAAGTGGGAGCGTCCTAGATCAGCGACGGAGATTAGAAGCTTTGTGGGACTGGCAGGATACTACCGGAGGTTCATTGAAGGATATTCTAAGATTGTGGCACCTTTAACTCAGCTGACCCGTAAGGATCATCCTTTTGCTTGGACTGATCGGTGTGAAAATAGTTTCCAAGAGTTGAAGCAAAAGCTGACCAGTGCTCTTGTATTGGTGATCCCTGATACCAGTAGACCCTTTGAAGTATACTGTGATGCCTCCCATCAAGGGTTAGGGTGTGTTCTGATGCAAGAAAGGAGAGTGGTTGCCTATGCCTCAAGGCAGCTTAAGAGTCATGAGAAGAATTACCCCACGCATGATCTCGAGTTAGCGGCTGTAGTGTTTGCACTGAAAATTTGGAGACATTATCTGTATGGTGCTCAGTTCTAGGTTTTCAGTGATCACAAGAGCCTAAAGTACTTGTTCGACCAGAAAGAGTTGAACATGAGGCAGAGACGATGGATGGAGTCCCTAAAAGACTTTGATTTTGAACTGTTGTACCACCCGGGGAAGGCGAATGTGGTGGCAGACGCTCTAAGCAGGAAAACAGTTCATGCCTCTTATATGATGGCCAGGGAGTTGGATTTGGTGGAACAGTTCAGAGACATGTAGTTACAAGTGACTTTGGGAGAGGGTGTCATTAGATGCAACCGCGCCTAATCATATCTAGTGATTTCCTCGTCCTGATAAAGGAGAGACAGTTATCTGACCCCAAATTACGGGAGACAGCGGAATGTCTTGGTACAGAGAAAGCCAAGGACTTTGAGATGGGAGGTGATGGGGTTTTGAGATTCAGGGGCAGGGTCTGCATACCTGAGGATTTGGAGGTGAAGGGCATGATTCTTGAAGAGGGGCACAAGAGTCGTTTTAGCATGCACCCAGGCATGACTAAGATGTATCACGATCTGAGGGAATCGTTCTGGTGGACGGGCATGAAGTCTGACATTGCTCGGTATGTGTCATCCTGTTTGACCTGTCAAAAGGCTAAGACAGAACATCAGAGGCCTAGAGGGATGCTGCAACAGTTGGAGATTCCAGAGTGGAAGTGGGATAACATTGCTATGGATTTTGTTACCCATTTACCACGGACGGTGAGGAACCATGATGCTATATGGGTTATAGTAGACCGCCTGACCAAGAGTGCCCATTTCCTCGCAGTGAACCTAAGAATTTCCATGACGAAGTTGGCACAGATGTATATCAATGAGATTGTGAGACTGCATGGAGTGCCGTTGAGCATATTCTCTGATAGGGATCCACGTTTCACCTCCCATTTCTGGCAGACGTTACAGAATGCCATGGGTAACAGACTGACTATGAGCTCAGCTTACCACCCCCAGACGGATGGCCAGTCTGAGAGGACAATACAGTCTCTTGAGGACCTCTTGCGGACATGTGTGCTAGATCACCTTGGCACGTGGGATGAAATTCTGCCCCTGGTGGAGTTTACCTATAATAACAGTTTCCATGCAAGCATTGGCATGGCGCCATACGAAGCTCTCTATGGCAGGAGATGCAGGACCCCCTTGTGCTGGTACCAAGACGGAGAGTCGGTTGTTGTGGGGCCAGAATTGCTGAGGCAAACTACAGAAAAGGTCAAGCAGATACAAGGAAGGATGAAGGCATCTTAGAGCAGACAGAAATCCTATGCTGATCAAAGGAGAAGACCTTTAGAGTTTGCAGTGGGAGATCACGTTTTCTTGAGGATTACCCCGACCACTAGTGTGGGGGGGGCTATTCGCTCCAGAAAGCTATCTCCTAAGTTCATCGGTCCATATCAGATCCTGAGGAAGATTGGGCTAGTGGCTTATGAGATCGCTCTACCTCCCCAGCTGTCTAACCTTCACTCTGTATTCCATGTCTCTCAGCTCAGAAAATATGTATCTGATCCCTCTCATGTGCTAGAGTCAGAAGATCTACAAATTAGAGGAGACCTCTCAATGGAGGTTCAACCGGTTAGTATTGGTGATAGACAGACTAGACAACGCAAAGGGAAGTCGGTCAGCCTAGTTCAGGTCATCTAGGATAGGAGAACAGGGGATTCTACGTGGGAGCTTGAAAAGGAAGTGAGGGAATCGTATCCACACTTGTTCTCTGGTGAGTCTTAATTTTCAGGACGAAAATTTTTGTTGTAGGGGAGAATGTGGAGACCCAAGTTTCAGCCCTTAACTCCCTCCCCTCTCTTTGCCACTTACACCACTGAACTTCATTTACACTGCACTGCACCTTTCCTCCCTTCCCTCTTCCTCTGCCTTCTCTCTACCAAAAGCTTGAACTCATTCTTCAATTGTTGCAGAGTCCAGACCTGAGGCTAGTCCAGGATCTTCTCTCTCAGCTACAATTCCCCCTCCTCCATGTAAGTTGTTCCTAACCATTTCATTTTTCCTTCAATTCGAAAATCTTAGAATCCCTTCCTGCTGTTGGGAACCCTCCTCATCTTAGAATCTGTAATTTCAGCTCATTGAGTGGTATAGCTGAAGCTCTTGGGTGGGAGGATCCTAATTAATTAGAAGGATATATATAGGTAAGGGAAGCTAACCCCTCTCCTCAAATTTGTATAGAAAATCCATGGATGAGCTTGAATTATGTAATTAAGTGATGAATTCGTGTTTGTATTGCGTGTGTTGGTGAAAATTTACTTAATGATTGATGGAAACTGGTTTGTTGCATGTGGGAACAGGTGTGTGACCTGGTATTTTCGCCTAGGCGAGTTACTCTCGCCTGAACAAAAGCATCAGGGGACGCACCTCTGTTCCTGCGCGAAGTCTCGCCAAGGCGAGCTGGGGTCGCCTGAGCGAGATAACGACCTCGTCTGGGCGAACCAGCCTAGCCTGAGCGAGAGTTCGCCCAGGTTTTTCTTTTTGCCCCTGTTAGTGTCTCGCCTAGGCGAGAATGACTCGCCTGAGCGAGATAGCCCCTCGCCTAGGCTAGACTTTCTAGCCTGAGCGAGTGGCACTGCAGTTGAAGTGCTTCAATTCTGTTTTCCTTAGTAAAATTGTATGTTTTAGAGCATTCTTGTGCAAATTAGACTCTGTATGATTGGAATGCTACCAGTGATGAATTGAATGATTTAATTGGATGAATGTAAGTATGGAGAGATGAAGTTTGAATGGAATTTCAAGGGAAATCCAAGTAGAAATTGTAGTGTGTGTAAGGATGTAAGGAATCTATAATGGTTGGTATCCTGAAACTCCAATAATCGTTCAAGCTCAGATAGAGTAGAATGGATTATGTCGTGAGGAGTAGCAGGAGGTCCTCGTCGTCGGACTCGATCAAGTCTTAGACGTGGAGGGGACTTACCCTGGGAACGGTCGGGTGAATACCCCATGTGTCCAGACTCTGCAGAGTCTGGGAACCGTTACAGGTGCAGGCCACCAAGAGCTCCAACGTCACTTACACAATCCGGATATCGAGTCTAGGATTTTTGATTGAATTACATGCTATAAATGACATCTTAAATTGCGAAGTGTGTTGATATTTGTTTCTTTCAGCTAGCTTACCCTTCTTGTTGTGTGTCTGCTTTTGCATATTACCCCTTTGCAATGATCACCTATGTTTGGTGGGAGCAGAGCTGAAACCAGATGGAGACGTTTCCTCTTGAGCAGAAGTTGGAGTTTGGCAAGGAGTGCCACCATAGTTAGACTTTTACTGTACATTTTGAGGTCTTGAGTGTAGTCTAGCATCCCTTCTACCCACTCTTACCTAATGTATATGAGTTCATAGATGTATCAGTGTGGAGGACTGTACTAGATATATTTATTCTACGTCTGTATGTTTGCTCCTACTATCTGTTATGTTTGATCATAATATAATGTTTTATTTGATAGTATGGAAAACTATTAAATGGGATGTTACAATGTGTCCATTAAACAATTTTCTCTTAATAACTTTCATCATAAGTTCATAATTTCCAGAAAAACCTCTTCTTTTATTTTACTTTTATGAATTTTGGCGGACTCAGCTTTACACACTCTTTGTCAATGTATTTAATTTCTTAACTTATTTATTTCTCTTTATTAAAAATCTTGGCAACTATTGTTGATAAATGGACCACGAATACTTTTTTCTACATTGATGTTAAGTTTGTTTAATGGTTTTATTTTTAAGCAATATAAATATTCTTTTACCAAATGACCCGAATTATATATATTGGGAAATGTGCTTAGGTTTAAAGATAAATATAGTCTAGGAAGTTGAAATTTGCTTATAATTAAGTTCCCCAATATTTTTGGGTATTGCTAATCAGTGCCCTAAGGACACTGGTTAAGGATAGTTAATATACACGAAATTTTACAAAAGTACATAATTAAGTGTGATATTAATTAAAATCTGATCTAACAACTATTAATGCAATTTTATTTTAATTAAAGGACAAAAATATCCATAAGTGATGTACATATGTATTTAATATTTTATTTAATATTTATTAATAAAATAAATGTATTTTAATGTAAACATAAAAAAGTTGAAATTAACAAAAAAATCAGGAAAAAAAAATAGTGTTGAACATCTAAAATTGTAAAAAAAAAATAATTAAAGTATCAATTTTGAGTAGAGACTTTAAAAATTCTAAAGTCCTAATTGTATCAAAAACATATTGTCTAGAAATTAAAAGGATATTTTTGTCTTTAAAAAAGATGTAATATGCATTTATACTATTTTAATTAATGTATTTAATTATTTCAGTTTTCAATGTAAAAACTATAGTACCAATGCACATTAATGATTCCTTAACCAGTGTCCTTAGGGCACTGGTTAGCATTCTCCTTTTGTTTATATTGAAACTAAATAGAGAGCACTTATAAGTCTTTGTGTTTCGTGGAACAAAGTTATGTTATTTCTTGGATCAAACTTTTGTTATTGTCACATGCTATTAATTAGCCTCGGCTTTACAACGTGAATTGGACTCGTGTGGCTGTGAATTTCGAAGAATTTGATAAGGTCGTGTTGTTGACTCTCATTGCATAATTGTTTGGGGGAGTTAATCCTTGGCACTTAATATGCACGGACCTTGACATTGATAGAATTAAATGTATAGTTTTCTATATTATGACAGGCACCTTCTAAAGATTTTAAACATAAAGATAGAATTTCATTTGATATCTGCAGAAGAAAACTATTACAGTTAATTCATCTTAAGAGTTTAAATGTCATCATTATCTTTGTATAAAATTAATCAAAATAGTAAAATCCAACAATATGCAAAAGTACTTAAAAAAAGGTTATCTTGTATTTCTTTTAGTTACTTAGTTAGTTACTACAGTTATAGAAAGAAGTTGATTTTGTTCCAATAAAGATGGGTTCAATTGGTTTTAAAATATTTTTTACTCAAACTTAACTTCAAAACTTATTTCAGACTTCACTGAACCCAATTGATGTAAAGAAAAACAATAAAATATGATAAAGAAAGTGTAACGTCCCATTTAAATAATGACATAGTTAAATGAAACATCACACAAAATAATATATAAAGAGCATTGCATAGGAGTGGAAATATTACTCCTTACATTAATCCAACATAATTAGGAAGGAAAACTAAGGCACACCATGATGGCAATACAAAACAGGATAAAAGTTCAATAGTACTTAAAATAAATGCCCAAAAACACAAGGCAATACATGGGCTACGACCCTAAAAGAGAACTCAGAAAGAAACAAGATTCTGAACCAAGACGAGCTAAGCAGGAACCTCCATCACCTGATGACCACGGGGAGTTCTCGCATCTGCCCACATCAATAAAATTGATGATCATCCCAAAAAGAGAAAACCACACATAGAACATACAAACAAACAAACAGAAAGGGTAAGCTAGAGTGGAAAAATGTTTTATCATAATATGGAGCATACAATTTAAAAGTCATGAGCACATAAATCAACCAAACATATAATGACCGACAAGCAAAACACTAAGACTCAAGGACACGATTATCTGGATACATATAATCAGTTGGATTCATCGGATGCTTGCACTTGTGGTAACCTCTACTACTCTGCAGAGCTATTGTCAATGGGTTTCACCCTACCACTCACAAGGTTAGCCTTCAAACATCTAAGGCCATTATCCTGCCAAAGACTATAGGACCTCCTACTACTCTCATCACTTGAGTTAGTATGCTCTACGTGAGACTATATGACTCTTTAGAGTGTCAGGATGCAATCCTAACTTGAATCCTTACTAAATTATATAATGAGGCACCACCATGAAATCCCGTGGAATTACGTCCTAACCATGAGGCACCACCTTGAACTCCCACTAACAGGGGTCATGGAATTACGTCTTGACCAATGAGGCACCACCACAAAAAATCATCGTGGAATTACGTCTTGACCAATAAGGCACCACCATGAGATCTCACCAAGAGATTCATGGAATTTTGTCCTAAACCACACCAAGATCATGTCTCACCAACTAAGTATAAAGTTATCATGCATACCAATTCCATGCCAATATTTATAATCAACCAGATCATGCCAAACTCATCAATTCCAAACCATAAAACATTGAATACATGCAAAATCACCCAATTCATGCTTTAATATAGTAATCTAACCAAGCATGTGACCATCACTCAAGAATAGAGAAGAAAACAGCACATGAGCATGTTCTCGCCGAATTCTCGCTCAGGCTAAAAGGCCTCGCTCAAGCGAGCTCCTTTCGCCTAGGCGAGAGCTCGAAAAGAGGAACAGTGGTGCTCTCGCATTCTCTCATTTAGGCAAGACCTCCTCGCCTGAGCGAGATGGCTTCTCGCTCAAGATTGGAGCTCGTTGCTTGAGCAGCATTTCGCGCAAGCACCTAGGAGAGCTCCTGATACTTTTGCTTAGGCGAGACCCACTCGCTTGGGCAAGAATATTAGATTTTCTCCAGTTCACGCAGGCCAACACACAGATTCATCCAGAGTAAAGCACAATACATATTCATAACATGCTAAACATCATATAATCACCAAAAACACGGAACAAAGTTGAAAAACAGACAATATACATTAAAAGTGTGAAACCCTAGCTTCCCTTACCTGGAAAAGCTACTGTCAGAGGTTTTAGGTACAAGTAGAGAAGCACCGCAGCTCCTAGGACAATTTAGCGAGCTAGAAAATAGTGGAAATAGATTTAAAAAAGGGTTACCCAAAGTGAACCTTAGTTGGAATCACGACAACAGAGTTAGAAAAGAGAAAGGTATTAGATGAGGAACAACTTACATGGAGAAGAAATGGTTTTGAGCTAGCTTGACCAAAGTTGGGACCAAACACTAGCAGAGCACTACGTTCTCAGTTGTGAGAGGAAGGAGAGGAACAGGTTTTTGAAAGTGGTAGAAAGTGAGAGTGTTAGGCTGGTTTAGGGGCTTTGGATACCCTATGGGCCAGCCTTAGGCCCAACTGATTAGGGTAGGCCCTTAAACATTAGGGTTGAAAAAAGTGAGTCTTACAAAAAAGGGCTAAACACAAACATTTATACGGTTTGGGATCATCATTAATCCTATGTCCATTCTATGCATTTCCATCAAGAAAAAATTGGTTTAACTAACAACAATAAGAGTTTGTACAAATCATAATGCAGTTACAACACTCTCCTAGAGGATACCCTCAATCTTGCACTGAATTCAAGGAGGGTTTATAACCTATCCACTTGACTCCCTTTAAGAGAATATTGGTCTCTATCCACTCTTTGACTTGGGCTTTGTGCATTCAGTGGCACAAAGGAACCTTCCATCCATAAGAAACTATAATGAGATAAAAGAAATTGTTAACCAGTAGAGCATTTTGTTTGATTCAATGTTGATCGGTAACCAAGAGCCACAACCAGAAAGAAGGAGTTGGTACAATGAGATTATTTTTTGTTGGCTCTTGTGGTAAGTTGAGAATGAAACTTGAGTAGCTAAAAGTTAAGACAACAATTTTCCATAGCCTTCAAGAGGAAGATATTCAAACTCGGAAGGTTTTGTGTTGGAGGATTAGGAGAATTATATGTAGACTAAAGAAAGTAGTTAAATGGACTAAAAAAATATCATAGACTATGGTATAAGTGGTCTTATTGGTTTATTATCTCCCAAGGGTATTGTAGAAGGCCTTTTACAATCCTTTGTCTCCTTTGTCTACCTATTACTTTACATACATGACATGTTGATTGCATCTCGATATCGAACTAAGATTAGTGTTAGGAATAGTCCAAGTATGAGTCAAAAGTCTCACGTTGGGAATAGTTCAAGTGCGAGTCAAAAGTTTCATACTGGATAAAGTAGACAAAATTAAACACTATATAAGAATAAAGACTCACAATACTATTTTCTTAATGTTTTGAGTTTTTTTTTTTCCGATAAAGAATAAAATATGCACTAACCCTTTTAAAAAAAAATTGTTAAGACATACATTCTTTTAGTTAAAAATAATGTCAAATGTTTTATGTATAAAAGTAATCTCATATATATATATATATATATATATATATAATCACAATTTTTTGGTCAATGATTATAATCAAATCATATGAAAAAAATATAACCCATCTAGAAGGTTGAAATCACGTGAATTTGAAATATAGGATATGTGCATAATGGAGATGCTATCAAGATAGAGATAATGAACGAGTAATAAAGTAATACAACGGATAACGAATAAAATTAATGTCTCAACAGATTAAATATATTAACTTTATTATTAAAAAAGTATTGTACGAAATTAATTACAACATAATTTTGCATAAAAAAAATTAATAATAAAATTACATAAAAAAAATTATTTTTAAATTTATTTTAGGTCTCTCAAATTCTTAACATAATGGATCAACACTCATATCCGACATGACATGTTTTCATCTATAAGAGAGATATACTTTTACTAAATTATCCTAAAATTATGTTTAAGGGAAATTTACTTGTTGGCATTTATAACAGAGAGATAGATACTTTTACTAAATTATCCTAAAATTGTGTTTACGGAAAATATACTTAAGTATAAAGATAGTTATAGTTGAGGATGTTGAAATTTGCTTATGATATTTAAATTCATCATTTTTTTTTTGTATATTTTGAAATAAAAGAGAGAATACTTATCGGTCTTTATGTGTTTCTTGGAACAGACTTCAGTTACTTCTTGGAACAAACTTTTGTCATTGTCACATGTAGTATTCATTAGCCTTTGGCTTGACTTTTCTTCGTTATTACGCGTAGAAGAAAAATGACAACCTGAACAGGAATTTAACTCACTATACCAAGCTTCCATCACACAGTTGGGGACATGAATTTCGAAGAATTTGATAAGGTCGTGTTGTGTATGGCTATCATTGAATTATTGTTTTGGGAAGACAATTCTTCGCACCTACTTAAGCGACTTCATTTTTTCCTTTAAAAAAGCTGTCTGAAAACGCAGACTTTGACTCCAGATAAACCATAATTCTCTGTATACTTTCTGCAATTGATTGTTAAAGTACAAAATATAAATTAAAATTTTTAGCATGAATTTGTATCTGTATCTTTTCTATAAAGGATTTGAACTCATCATAATATTCACATGAGTCATATAATTAAATTATTTATCAATAAGTTCTATCAAAACACATTCAATAGTTGCATTTGTGACCGACAAATTTCATACAGGCCCAAACCCAATTGTGCTTAGTGGCTTCACTCTTCACCTCTAATAATTTCTCCTGTACCTCCAAAATTCTTTTTAATTTCATTTTTATCCTCACGGTAAAAAGTTAATATTGAACAGTAAATTTTCTCTCTTTATACTTGTTCCAGCAGCCCACCTCTTGTACCTCCAAAACAGCAGATTAAACAGGAGAAAAAAAAATGGGAAACAAATTAAACAGGAGATTAAATATAAATTTAATAAAATATTATAATCATCAAAGTATGACCAATACATATATCTACAACCACTACAGATTTTACGCATAAATGCTATTAAACATGTCCATTCTTCTGAAACTTTGATAAAAAATATTCAACACAATCTACAACGGAGACTATATACATAATTATTCATCCTTGATCACACTTAAACCTGAACAAAATTCGCAACACAACACGATTCACAAGGTGGCTTCAAGATCTATTTGGATAAACCTTTTCATCTAAAAACAAAAACAGAACTTCACCTATGCACAAAATTTCAACCCATTAGATTATGGGTCTGTAACACGCACAAAGGAGGTGGACAAATTGGTTAACCGTGAGGGACACGTGGCAAGCAATATAGAGGGTCAGGAAGTGTACAAAAGTTCACGTAATCGAAAGAAGAGCATAAAATTAAGGGATGGCATTCAATGAGGACATGAGTGGTATGATTCTCTCTCTGCTGTCATTCTTCCTCAACCCTTCCTCTGCTCTCTGTCACTGATGTTGTCCTTCTTTTCTTTCTCTTTTCAGGAATGATTCAGTTCTACAATTGCTATACGTCCCTTACACCTCTGTTGCCTTTATCCTTACTTTTGTGAATGTTTAATTTATCTGGCTGATTGTAACCCTACATAAAATCTTTTATTTAATAGTAGAGCAAGTGGTTTTCGTTTATTTAGCACTGTTCCATTGGTGCTTTCTTTGAGTCCATGGCTGAGAACACTCGTATGAAGGACTTACAAACTGAGGTCAAACACCACGCGGAGGATCTACGTCGTTTGTCATTAACGGTGGAGAAACTCGAAGTAGCTCTTGCAGTCCAATCCAAATCGTAGGACACGAAGATGGACCAGATCCAATTGGTGTTGCAGCAAGTGTTAGAAAATGTTTCTCAACCTCTAGGCAGTCCATCGAACTCAGGTTCGGCGCCGAAACCTATTCCGTTCAACATTGCTCCTCTGGTTAAGGATATTTCGCTGGGTTTCCCTCATTTTGATGGTTCTACTCCGGTGCTTGAGTGGATTTTTAAAGCGGACAAGTTCTTTAGCTTCATGCGAAAATTGCTTCAATGCATTTCGAGAAGGAGGTGGTCCCTTGGTTCCAAATGTTGCACAAACTCGAAGTTGTCACCACTTGAAACACTTTAACCCGTGCATTGGAGTCTCAACTCGGTCTGTCCCCATTCGATTGTCCAATGTCACATCTCTTCAAGTTTCAGCAAGAGGGGTCAGTTTCGGTTTATTACTTAATATTCTTGGCTCTTGCGAATAGATTTGAAGGGTTGAGTGAGGAGGTTGTTTTAAACTGTTTCATTAGTGGTTTACAGGTTGAAATTAGATGTGATGTAGTTGCTATGACCCCAACCACTTTGTTGCGTGTTGTAGCCTTGGCGAAATTATACGAGGAAAAATATACCACTCCATCAAAATCATCAACCTCCTACTCCACCATAATTACCACTTCATCCTCTTATTCCACTCCCTACAATCATTTACCTCGACCCACCACCAAACCATCTGTCATGGCACCTAAATCACCTCTCCCACCTTTATTACCCATACCCACTAGTCCACAACTCAAACCCACAACTATAAAAAAGATAAGCCCGACGGAAATGCAGTTGCGGAGAGAAAAGGGCCTCTATTATTTTTGTGATGAAAAATTTTCTTTCACTCACAAATGTCCTAATCGGCAATGTTTAGTGCTTCAACTTGGTGAGGAAGAACCGGAGAACGATCTAGACCCACCGGATGATACAATAGAAGAAGCATAAAAAAGCAAGGAAGCTCATCACCTATCTATGAATGCTTTAAAAGGGGGTCTAGGGGGTAGGAACGATTAAATTCAGAGCACACATCGGTACTTTATCAATAACAATCTTGATCAACGGAGGCAACTCTGATACTTTTTACAGTCGAGGGTGGCACATTTTCTAAAACTCCCATTGTTCAAGCACCCATGTTCCGGATCATGGTGGGCAATGGGACTTACATGGAGTCAGAGGGCTTGATTCAGGATTTAACATTACAAGCTTAGGGCAATCTCTTTACGTTGTCTGCATTTTTATTACCTATTTCTAGTGATGATCTTATACTGGGTGCTCATTGGCTCTAAACTATAGGACCTCATTTAGCATATTATGACACCCTACGTATTAAGTTTTTATATGGTGGAAAATTTACTACATTACAAGGTGACCAAGACAATATATCGGTGCCAGCCCAATTACATCACATCAAACGTATGGTCAACATAAAGGCTATCGCCAATGGCGGATCTTCACCAAAATTGTTGGGGGAGCCAAAATAATATACACAAAATTTATATATTTAATATTATTGTGACTAATTCAATACAAATAAATACATAATCTAGTACATTTATAATTATCAAAGAAATTACACATATCTAAAGGAATGTCTATCATTTTTTCATATTTTGAACTTATGGTAATTAAATTATAATTAAATTTTTTAGTTAACTTTTTTTTTTATGTAGATAACCATATTATCTGCAAAATATTCATCTTCCGTTTTATTAACATGCATTTGATTAAAAAATATTCACAAGCTTTCATTTTATTGTTATGCGATAAATAACCATATTATCATATTTTCATCTTCATCGGTAGTTTCTCTATCAATTTTAAAAAATAAATTTATTCTTTTGTTTTTCATTAATATACCTATTTAAAAAATAAGTTTAAGACTAAAAAATAATTTATCATAATCTAATCAAAAGTTGAGAGACATAATTACTAAAAAAAACTATGATAATCAAGTTACAATTAAAAATCGACTGTGAAAAATCACATAGTACATTGTTTCTTCTTCTATATTAATAAAAAAAAGAATATACAAAAGGGTCATGAGATAAAAAATAATGTTAAATGTTAAACAAATAGTTCACTATCAAGTGAGACAAGAGAAAGTTGTCTTATTTATTTATTTAATAATGAAAGAGAAAATATGAATAAATGAGTATAGAAATATTGAGTTTATGTCTAACATTTTTTTAATAACAAAAGAAAATAAATAAGCATGAAAGAAGAATACAACATATGAAAAACTCAAAAGACAATGGAAGAGAAAATAAAAAATACCTTAACAATTTTGTTTCTTTATATATTTAATTATTTATTATTGTACTTTATAAAATGAATAAAAATATAATTAATTTAATTTTTATTAATTTGAATATAATATTATTTAATTTTAAAAATATACAAATAATTTTAAAAATTTACATAATTTTAAAAAAGTATAAAATAATGGAAAAAACTAAAAAAAAAATTGGGGGAGGGGGGGCCGTGGCCCCTGCATGCCCCTTACATCCTCCGCCTCTGGCTATCGCAGAAGTGTACATCATGCACTTAGTTCATGAGGAATCCCAACCACTCCCATGCCTGACCCTTCCTAATGATTTGAAACCAGAATTGGCATTTTTGTTACACAATTATATATCGGTGTTCAGTACCCCTTCTGGCTTACCGCCAACTCGCTCTCATGTCCACCACATACCACTTCGAGAAGGCTCAAATCCTGTTAAAGTCAGACCCTACAGGTACCCTCATAGCCAGAAGGAAGAAATTGAAAATCTTATGGACAACATGTTACGGGATGATATCATTCAACCGAGCAATAGCCCCTTTTCTTCTCCAATCATCTTGGTCAAGAAGAAAAATGGATCTTGGCGGGTATGTACGGACTACAGGGCTTTAAATGCCATTACTACAAGGATAGCTTTCCCATCCCCACCGTAGATGAATTGATTGATGAATATTATGGAGCTTGCTATTTCTCTAAGTTGGATCTTAGGTCTGGTTATCACCAAATTCTGCTAAACCCGGAAGATAGGCACAAGATTGCATTCCGCACACATCAAGGGTTATATGAGTGGTTGGTCATGCCTTTTGGGTTATCCAATGCACCGACAACCTTCCAAAATCTCATGAATCATATATTTCAAGGACTGTTGCGACGTTTTGTACTAGTCTTTTTTGATGACATCCTAGTGTACAACATCAACTGGCAGGATCATTTGCATCATCTTGATATTGTTCTCACCATTCTCAGAGATAACCAATTGTTTGCCAAGTTTTCCAAATGCACTTTTGGGGTCCAACAGATAAATTACTTAGGTCACATATTATCGGGTGTTGGGGTCGCTATGGATGTTGATAAGTTAGAAGCTATAAAGAATTGGGGTACACCTTCAAATCTGAAACAGTTACGTGGTTTTTTGGGATTGAGGGGCTATTATCGGCACTTTGTGGAGGGTTATACCACTATTGTTGCCCCATTGATAGATTTATTGAAGAAAGACTCCTTTAAATGGAGTGCGTCCACTGAGCAAGCTTTCGCAGCCTTAAAAATAGCTTTAACTACTGCCCCAGTATTGACAATTCCAAATTTTTCAGTCCCCTTTTTCTGGAAACGGATGTGTAAGATCCGGGAAAATTAAATAGTTATTTAATTAATTATTTAATTAGGACGGATAATGAGAATATTTAAAGCAATAAATGCGGGGAGCTATGACATAGGAAGGTACTAGCTCAAGTGGTTGAGAGTACTTTATTGTGTGTGAGGACTTGGGTTCGAGTCCTATGTGTGCCACTTGAATGTTATTTAAATTATGTGTTTTTGTGTGATTATATATTGAACTCGTATGGATCGTGATAAAACTCTTAAAATTGTAGGATTTAGCATGAAATAAGGATTGGTTGAGTGGTTTGGCTTTGGCTTGGTATGTGCATGAGAGGGGGTTTAAACCTTGGTGAGAACTAAATAATTCCTTTTTGCCAAATTTTTCTTGTGCATGAATGTGGAAGGTTAAAGACTAGCAGCCAAGGAGGGGTAACCTAAGGGCTGGAAAATAAAGGGTTAATTAAGCAAATTGGTTAACCTTAATACCATTTTTATTTAAAAATTCGTATAAGCATCTAAATGAGTAATTAAGGGAGAGAGATAGTAAGAGCAAGGGTTAAAAGAGAGGAAATAGCAGTGGGGGTTCGTGGTACTCATAAGCAGAGGCTTTTTCTGAGTTTTGGGACTGATTGAGAGAAGTGGTTGGGCTGAAATCACCGAGGTTTGGACTGGAAACAAAGGCTAAGGAGGCTTAGTGAGAGGATAGGCATACAAATTCAAATTTGGGCAAAGAATCCAGGTTAGGGGAGTTGTCTGTTGTGTTTTATTTCGTGTTTGATTAGTATGTGTTGTTGTGTAAGAATGCATGAGTTTCCCTTTCACTTTGACGCTGTTTCGCGCAAAATTTTGGGAATCTGCCCAGAAACCGCCTGGCGGGCATGAAGGTGCCGCCAGGCGGCACATCAGTTTGACCTAATTGTGTTGTTTCTGCTATGAACTGCCTGGCGGTGGGATTGAGCCGCCAGGCGAT
>Ga0214544_1005467_pt1 | contig 24565 bp, 23 predicted proteins | sample CNSS3metaG_FD_160074 | JGI IMG/M metagenome (GOLD analysis project Ga0214544, IMG submission 160074) | Root nodule microbial communities from cowpea collected in UCLA plant growth center, Los Angeles, California, USA - CNSS3 | ecosystem: Host-associated > Plants > Roots > Nodule | place: USA... | reverse complement strand
GGACATCGAGAGCATCGTCCTGACGACCGAGAACGGCACGCCGCTCCGCCTCGGCGACGTCGCCCGGGTGGAGATCGTCCCGGACGAACGGCGCGGCATCACTGAACTCAACGGCGAGGGTGAGGTCGCCAGCGGCATCGTGCTCCAGCGCTTCGGCGCGAACGCGTTGACTGTCATCGACAATGCGAAGAAGAGCCTGGCCGCAATCAAGGACAGCTTGCCTGCCGGGACGGAAATCCTGCCCGTCTATGACCGTTCCGAACTGATCAATGCCGCCATCGAGACGCTGAAGGGAACGCTGGTCGAGGAATCCATTGTCGTCGCGTTGGTGACGATCGCGTTCCTTCTCCATGTCCGCAGTGCTCTGGTGGCGATCATCATGCTGCCGATCGGCATCCTGATTTCCTTCGTCGCCATGCGGTCGCTCGGCATCGGAGCAAACATCATGAGCCTTGGCGGTATCGCCATCGCCATCGGGGCGATGATCGACGCCGCCATCGTCATGATCGAGAACGCCCACAAGCATCTCGAGCGCGCGCCGCCAGACAAGCCGCGGACGGAAATACTGATCAAGGCCGCGAGCGAGGTCGGTCCGGCGCTCTTCTTCAGCCTGCTGATCATCACCGTCTCCTTCCTGCCGATCTTCACGCTCGAGTCCCAGGAAGGCCGTCTGTTCGGGCCGCTCGCCTTCACGAAGACGTTCGCCATGGCGGCGGCCGCCCTGCTGTCGGTCACGCTCGTGCCAGCGCTGATGGTGGTCTTCGTCCGGGGCCGGATCGTTCCGGAGCACAGGAACCCGCTCAACCGTTTCCTGATCTGGATTTATCGTCCTGTCATATCCGGGGTGCTTCGGGCGAAGACGCTCACGATCCTCCTGGCCATGGTCGCCTTGGCCGTGACCGTGTGGCCCGCCCGTCAGATCGGCAGCGAGTTCATGCCGAGCCTGAACGAAGGCACGCTCATGTACATGCCGACGACTTTGCCCGGTATTTCGGTGACGAAGGCGGCCGAACTGATGCAGACGCAGGACCGGATCATCAAGTCCTTCCCGGAGGTCGAGACGGTCTTCGGCAAGGCGGGGAGGGCGCTGACCGCCACCGATCCCGCGCCCACGGAGATGTTCGAGACGATCATTACGCTGAAGCCGAAGTCGGAGTGGCGGCCCGGCGTCACCATCGACAGGCTGAAACAGGAAATGGACGCAGCGCTGCAGTTTCCCGGCGTCTCGAATGCCTGGACCATGCCGATCCGCGCCCGCATCGATATGCTCTCGACGGGCATCAGGACGCCAGTCGGCGTCAAGGTCTACGGGACGGACCTCAAGGAGATGGAGCGGATCGCCCGAGATGTCGAGACGGTCCTGAAGACCATCCCCGGCACATCGAGCGCCTATGCCGAGCGCGTGATCGGCGGCTACTATCTCGACATCGTTCCGGATCGGATGGCGCTCGGACGTTACGGGCTGAGCGTCGATGACGTCCAGGAGGTCATCGGCACGGCGCTGGGTTCGGAGGTGGTTACCTCGACCGTCGAGGGCCGCGAACGGTATGGCGTGGCGGTGCGCTATCCGAGAGCCTTCCGAAGTGATCCCCAGTCGGTAGCCCGCGACGTCCAGGTCGCGCTTCCCGGCGGCGGCACGGTACCGCTGGGGGAGGTCGCCGACGTGAAGCTGACGCGGGGTGCGACAACGATCCGCACGGAGAACGGACAGCTCGCCGTCTACGTGTTCGTCGACATCGCCGATCGCGATCTGGGCGGCTACGTCGCCGAAGCGCAGCAGGCCGTCGCCAGCAGCGTGAAGATGCCGCCCGGGTATTCGGTCGCCTGGAGCGGCCAGTACGAATATCTCGAACGGGCGAAGGCGCGGCTGGCGATCGTCGTGCCGCTGACGCTCGCGCTGATCTTCCTGCTGCTCTACCTGAACTTCAAGGCGCTCACCGAAACGCTGATCGTCATGCTGTCACTGCCCTTCGCCCTGGTCGGCGGCATCTGGCTGATGTGGTGGCTTGGCTTCAACGCCTCCGTTGCCGTCGTCGTCGGCTTCATCGCCCTCGCCGGGGTCGCGGCCGAGACGGGCGTGATCATGCTGATCTATCTCGACCAGGCCTGGAGAGAGCGGCGCTCCGCCTGCCAAGCCGAAAACCGACAACCGACGAGAGCCGACCTTCATCGGGCGATCATGGTCGGCGCGGTCGAACGGGTTCGGCCGAAAATGATGACCGTCGTCGCGATCATGGCGGGACTGGTGCCGATCCTGTGGAGCACGGGTGCCGGCTCGGAAATCATGCAGCGCATCGCCGTGCCGATGATCGGCGGCATGATCTCGTCCACGATCCTGACGCTCGCGGTGATCCCCGCGATCTACGGGTCCGTCAAGGGGTGGCGGCTGCCGGCAGCCGCAGCCGCCCAGTTGGCCGGAACCGGGGCCGAACAGGAGTCCCTGAAGGAGGCCGCCGAGTGAACGGAGGATGCCATGATGGACGATATGATGGGTGGCGGCATGATGTGGGGCATGGGGGGCATCGGCATACTCGCGCTATTCATAATCGTGCTCGTGATTGCGGCCCTGATAAAATACGTGTTCTTCCGCTGAGACGTCCGCCCGCTTCGCATAACGCGATGTTGACACGTTGGGCCGCCGTAGTGCCGCATAATGGCTTGTATTCCCGAGTGTTCAGCGCGATTCTCTGTGGTGTCATGAAGCGCTGGTCGGTCCGACAGATTGTCGTCTCGTTTCTCGTGGTATTCGTCGCCGCGGGCATGGGGCTTGCTGTCGGCCAGGCGAGCGGCATGGCCGCGAAGATGGCGGTGATGTCTGAAATGACAGCTTCGCACGATGGCGATTGCCAGGCCTGCCCCGACCAGCCCGTCGATAGCGCCGTGAAGGCGATGGCTTGCGGCAACGTCTGCGCCGCTCCGGCAGTCGCGCCGTTGCCACTCGCGGCGATCGTCCCGACCGGGGAGAAGGCGGCTCCGTTCGCGGGCGGCGATCTGCTCCTAGTTGGCCGGGCGTTGCAGCCCGATCCCGATCCGCCACGAACCTCCGACATCGGCTGATTTCCGGCTGCCGCGACCAGCGGCCGGGCAAGCGAACGCATGCGCATTGAAGGCCCATGCGTTCCAATCATCCTCGATGATCGGAAGGATCGAACGTGACTGAAGAATCCAACAGCGTCGTGTCTCGTCGGAGCCTGCTCCAGGCCGGAGCGGGCCTTCTGCTGGCGACGGCATTGCCACCATTCCCGGCGCGGGCTGCGTCGCCCGACGGTTATCGGATCATCGCCGCGCCCGCCCGCGCACGGCTTGTCGGTCCGGATCAGCCCGAGACGGATGTCTGGACCTATAATGGCACCGTGCCCGGTTCGCTTGTCCGGCTCCGCCAGGGCGAGCCCGCTCGCCTCCTCGTAGAAAACCGTATTGCCCAGGAGACGACGGTTCATTGGCACGGCATCAGGCTTCCCAATTCCATGGACGGCGTGCCCGGCCTGACGCAGCCGCCGATCAAGGCGGGGGAGAGATTCGTCTACGAATTCACCCCGCCGGATGCGGGTACCTTCTGGTATCACCCGCATGCCAACAGCCTGGAGCAACTCGGCCGCGGTCTTGCCGGAGCGGTGATCGTCGAAGAACGCGAACCCGCCGCTGTCGATCAAGACCTTCTTTGGCTCCTTTCCGATTGGCGGCTGACCGAGGACGGCGGCATCGCCTCCAGATTCGGCAACCGCATGGAAGCGGCGATGTCCGGCCGCGTCGGCAATACCGTCACCTTGAACGGCCGGGTCTCGGCAGCGGAAGGGGTCCGGGCAGGGGAGCGCGTCCGTCTGCGCCTCCTCAATGCTTCTCTGGCGCGGATCATGGCGCTTCGCTTCGTTGGACATCGGCCCGTGGTCGTGGCGGTCGACGGCCAGCCCTGCGATCCCCACGAGTCCGAGGGCGGCCGCATCCTTCTCGGTCCGGCCATGCGGGTCGACGTCATGCTCGACATGCAGGGCGAACCTGGACGGCGCTACGACGTCATCGACGATTTCTACGATGGCCTGTCCTATAGGCTGACGCAACTCGCCTATGATCAGAGGCCGCCGATCCGCGGGCACTCTCTCGACGCGCCGCTTGAGTTGCCCCGCAATCCCTTGCCAGAACCCGATCTCGCCTCGGCAGAGCGCCACATGCTCGCCCTCGAGGGCGGCATGATGAGCATGGGCGGAATGTCGGACATGGGCGGGATGATGGGCGGCGGGATGATGGGTGGTGGCGGCATGATGGGCGGCGGCATGATGGGAATGGCCCATGGCGCTGTCTGGTCGATCAACGGGCAGTCCATGACCGGGGACGGCCATGCCGGCATGGAGCCTGCCCTCGTCTTCGAGAGGGGCGGAAGCGTCGTGCTGGAACTGCGCAACCAAACCGCCTGGTGGCACCCGATGCACATCCACGGTCACAGCCTGCGGGTGCTGAGCCGCAACGGCAAGCCCGTCCCGCATCGCCAGTGGCAGGACACGGTGCTGGTGGCACCGAAGGATGCCGTCGAGGTCGCCTTCGTCGCCGACAACCCCGGCGACTGGATGCTGCACTGCCATGTCATCGACCACCAGATGACCGGAATGATGACCGTGCTGCGCGTCGCCTGATTTGGAAGAACTTACCCAGGGAGAATCGAAATGAACCGCACAATCCGTCTCGCCAGCCTCGCCGTCCTCGTCGTCTTCGCCGCGCCGGCGCTCGCCGAACCGCTCCAGGCGACGCTCTACAAGAACCCGCAATGCGGCTGCTGCGAGGGCTATGCCGCCTATCTCCGTGACAACGGCTTCACCGTCGATGTGAAACCCACAAACGACCTTCTGGAGATCAGCCATAAGGCGGGCGTGCCGGAAGGCATGGAGGGCTGCCACACGATGTTCATCGACGGCTACGTTATTGACGGCCATGTGCCCGTGAACGTCGTCCGCAAGCTACTGAAGGAGCGGCCCCCGATCGCCGGCATCACCCTTCCAGGCATGCCGATGGGGTCGCCCGGCATGGCCGGCACGAAGACCGAGAAGTTCGTGATCTACACCGTGCCTAAGGACGGCAAGAAGCCGGAGGTTTACGCGACGGAATGAGCAAGATCGTCCGCATCGTCAGACCCCGCCGATCCGACGCGTCCCGCCCGCGCCGATGGTTGCTGCTTCTGTTGGCAATCCTGGTCGTCGCCGGGGTTGTTGGCACGTTCATGCTCCGCGATGCGTTCGAGGGCGCTCCGAAAGGCTTCGTGCTCAGCGATGTCCCGAGGCCCGTGGCGGATGTCCAGTTCACCGATGGCGAGGGGCGGCCGCGCGCGCTCGCGGATTTCCGCGGCAAGGCCGTGTTGCTAAACGTATGGGCGACCTGGTGCCTGCCGTGCCGAAAGGAGATGCCGACGCTCGATCGGCTGCAGGCGGCGCTGGGCGGCGACGGCTTCGGCGTCGTCGCTCTCTCGATCGACCGCCAGGGAGCGGAGCCAGTGAAGACGTTCTACTCGGAGATCGGCGTGCGAAATCTTGCCGTGAACGTCGACGCGAGCGGTCAGGCGCTCTCCGCCCTTGCGGCGGTCGGGCTGCCGACGACAATCCTGATCGACCCTGAGGGGCGCGAACTCGGCCGCTTTATGGGACCCGCCGAATGGGACGCGCCGGACATGGTCGCGTTCCTCAAGCCGATCGTCGAACGGGAAGGGGAGCGCCTGGCAGCTCCCCAGAACGAGGAGAAATCGCTATGAGCATTCCCAATTCAGCCGAAGCGCATCCACGCGCACCGTCGCAACCGTTGGCCGACAAGCTCCCTACCTGGTTAAGGGGCCGGCGAGGGCTGATCGTTCTGGGAGCCCTCGTGTTTGGCCTCGGACTCTCGTTCAACTGGAACTGGCTCGTCGCGGCCGGTGTCGCGCCACTGCTTCTGAGCATCCTGCCCTGCCTGGCCATGTGCGCGCTCGGGGTCTGCATGAAACGCATGACTGGCTCCCGAGACGGGGCATCGTCGACCGAACATTCGGTAACCGAGGCGGCCACCGGGCCACCGCAGACGCCAACGTCGTGCTGCGCCTCCGAGCCAAGCGCCCCGACCACGGTCACTGACGAAAGGTGATAAATGCGCGTCCTGTATCCAGCCCTGCTTACCATCGCCCTCATGGTGACTTGCGCCACGGCCGCCCTGGCTCACTCGCTCGAGGAAGTCGACCAGGACCTCCGCGACAAGGAGCAGTACTTCCAGGCCGTCGACGGCGAAGCGCCCGGGTTTTCGTTGCAAGACGCGGGCGGCCGCACGGTTAGCCTCGACTCCCTGCGCGGCAAGGTCGTCGTCTTGAATTTTGTCTACACCAACTGTCCCGACGTCTGTCCGCTTCATGCCGAGCGGATCGCCGAGATTCAGAAGATGGTCAACCAGACGCCGATGAAGGAGATGGTCGAGTTCGTCACCGTCACCACCGACCCGAAGCACGACAACGGCCCGGTCCTCCGCGACTATGGCGAGGCGCACGGCCTCGAACCCGTGAACTGGGTCTTCCTGACGTCTGCGCCGGACAGGCCCGAGGACACCACTCGCAAGATCGCCGAGGCCTATGGATTGAAGTTCACCGAAGGCGATGACGGTATGCAGATGCACGGGATCGTCACCCACGTCATCGACCAGGACGGCCGCCTCCGCGCCCGGTTTCACGGGCTGAAGTTCGAACCGATCAACCTCGTCGTGTTCGTCAACGCGCTGACAAACCGGACCCAGAAGCCGCATCCTCACCCTGAGCCCGGCTTCTGGGACAAGCTCAAAGGATCGCTTCCATGGTAGCAGACGCGCCGAAAGATTTGCCAGCGGGTTCGCCAGAGCCGAACTCCGTTACCGGAAAGCGGTCGCGGGGCATGAGGCCCTTGGTGTTCGCCTCGTTTGCACTGGCCGGGCTGTCGGTCGTGTTCTCCGCCCTGGCGCTGCTGTTCGCGGCGGGCATCCTTCCGCCGCTTCGCGGTACCGACGATCTCGAGGATCAACTACGCGCCTATCTCATCGCCAATCCCGAAGTCATCGTCGAATCCGTGCAGGGCATGGAGGCCCGCCGGCAGGCCGCGGCAAACAACGAAGCGACCGCCGTCATCGCGCAACGGGGAGATGAAATCTTCAACGATCCCGCTTCTCCGCTCGGGGCCAATCCTCGGGGCGACGCCGTCCTCGTGGAGTTCTTCGATTACAACTGTCCCTATTGCCGCCAGGCGACGCCGATGCTCGATAGGCTTGAGCGGGAGGACAAGGGACTGCGCCTCGTTTTCAAGGAGTATCCGATCCTCGGTCCCGGCTCGATCTTTGCCGCCAGGGCCGCGCTCGCAAGCCAGAAGCAAGGCAAATACCTCGTCTTCCACAAGGCGATGATGGCCTACGAGGGCCGAATAACGGAAACCTCTAGTCTCGAAGTCGCGACCAACGTCGGTCTCGATGTCGAGAAATTGAAGCAAGACATGAAGGACCCGGCAATCGACGCTGCCATCAGGCGCAACATCGCGCTCGCACAGGCGTTGCGCATCTCGGGTACGCCGAGCTTCGTCGCGGGTGAGGAGATCGTGCGAGGTTTGACCGACGCGGACGGGATCAAGCGGCTGATCGCATCCGCACGAGGGAGGTAAGCACGAATGCCGGCGAGGACGGTCCTCTTCTCGGTGCTGGGGATTGCCGTGGCGGGCTTGGGACTCGTAGGGGCATGGCCCTGGCTGGCCGCGCAGATTGCAAAGGGCGATGCCTCGGCTGAGACGATCGCGCGCGGTAAGACGCTCTATGCCAAGCATTGCGCCGCCTGTCACGGGGCGAACCTCGAGGGGCAGCGCGACTGGAAAAGCCCGCTGCCCTCCGGACGCATGCCCGCCCCGCCGCACGATGCATCCGGTCACACCTGGCATCACCCGGACGGCGTACTCTTCCGCATCACCAGGGAAGGACCGGCAGCGGTTGTTGGCGGGGGTTACCAAAGCGACATGCGGGGCTTCGGGAATGTCATGAGCGACGACGAAATCCGCGCCGTGATCGTCTTTATCAAAAGCACTTGGCCGAAACGGGAGCGAGAGTATCAGGCGGAGATGAGCGTTCGCGAGCGGGAAGCAACTCGGTGATAGGGTCTCTCGCCCTCGGATTATCGTTACTTCGGCCGAGCGCTGCCTTCGTACATAAACGTCATCGGCTTCGGCCCTTGCATGTAGCCGGTCTCGATCCGATCGATGCGAAAACCCGCGTCCTCTATCATCGACCGTATCGGCCGGTTGAGGTGGCAGCCACCGCTGATGCGCCGCCACACCGGCGTGAGGCTATCCTGCCACCAGCGCACGCCGCGGTCGGGCGACAGGCCGTGCTCGACGAACAGTAGCCTGCCTTGAGGTTTCAGGACGCGGCGCATTTCCGAAAGTGCGGCGGCCGATCCCGGAATGGTGCACAAGGTCCACGTCGTCACGACCGTGTCAACGCTGCGGTCGTCAAGCGGAATTGCTTCCGCGGATGCTTCGATGAAATTCACCTGCATCCCGGAATCCGGAGCATGGCGGGCCATGGCGAGCAGGTTCGGGTCAGGCTCGAGCGCCAGCAACTCGCGCACCGTTTGACGGTAAAATGGCAGGTTCTGGCCCGAACCGCAGCCGATCTCAAGCACGCGACCCTCCGCAGCGCCGATCACTCGCTCGCGGTAGGGGCGTAGGCGCTCGTTGCGCATGGAAAGATCGCAGAGCTTCGGCAGGATGACGTCTCGGTAGATGCCCATGGATAACTCCTCCCCGGGGGAGATTCTGCCATGTTTCTAGTTGTGACAAGTGACCGCTCGCAACAGCAGTGGCAATGGCGGTTCGACCCGGTCCATGTGACATCCATTGGCGTTGCCAAAAGAAAGCGGCGCTATGAGCAAGAACCACGGACAGACGCACGAAGCGCGTGGGGACGCCTCTTTGGGGTCGGCTCTCGATGAGATTTTTAACCCGCTACGCAGGCGGATCGTCATCTCATAGCGGGTGAACCGAAAACCGCTGAAGCTCTCGCATCGGATTAAGTCGCGGGTCAATCACGCCGGGAATTGATGCCCGCCGGCTCGCGTGTGCATCAGGCCCGGCTCCGCCGTGCCGCTCCCCGTAATGATGAATTGCAGTTGTCGCGGACATCGATATTCTCCTGATGCGAGAAGGGTGTTCGGGGACGGGTTATGCGTATCGGGGTCGGCCTCTGGTGTTTGTTTGCTGGGCTGGTGCAGGTATTGTCGCAGGCGCATGCAGCGGTTTCGATCGAAAGGCTGCAGATCGACGGCGGACAGACGATACTGGTCGTTCGGGGCGAATTCGAATTCACCGACAAGCCGGAGAAGTTGATAGCGGAAGCTGCGGCATCCGGCGCGCGCGCTGTCACCTTCGACAGCAATGGCGGAAATGTGCATGCGGCCATGGCCTTCGGGCGAGCAATCCGGTCTCTGGGGGGTGAGACGATCCAGCTGCGGGCAGCCGAGTGCGCCTCCGCTTGCGCCCTGGCGTTCGTCGGTGGTGTGAGGCGAACAGCCGATCCCGGATCGATCGGGGTTCATCAATCCTCTTTCTCAGGCGACGCGGCAATTGACGGCCATGAGGCCGTTGCGGCCGTTCAGGCCATGACAGCGGAGATCATGTCCTATCTCATGGAGATGGGAGTCGATCCGAAGCTCCTGCAGCTGAGTCTTTCAATTCCCAGTTCGGACATCCGGTACTTGACGGCAGGCGAGATGAGGCAGTTTGGAGTGACGAACTCCACGCCGTCTACGAACCAGGCGGTCGACCCGACAGACTACAACACCCCGGCTGTGAAGCCGATGGCCACCTCCACTGCGCCTTCCGACGCCGACCGCGCGCTGCGGTTCGTTGCCGAGTATCACGACGCCTGGTCGCGTCCAAACGCTCAGGCGCTTGCCTTCATGAGCACGGCTTACGCCGACACTGTGACCTTCTACGGGAAGGCGGTATCTCGAGATGAGGTTCTACGCGAAAAGGCGGTTTTCGCGGATCGGTGGCCGAAACGGGCCTATAGCGTGAAGCACGGTTCGGAGCGCGTTGTCTGCGCCTCGACGTGTACCGTCAGCGGCACCGTCGAATGGTTCGCACACAGTCCGAGGCGCGCGAAGTCTTCTTCGGGAGTAGCCGACTTCTCCCTGATTTGGGACCCCTCGACAAGCAGGATCATGTCCGAGACCGGCAAAGTTCTGACGACGGACAGGAAGGCGCGCGAGCCAGCCAGGATAATTTCTCAATGGCATGACCAGAACGGTGATTGCAGGGGCGGTTCTGGCGACTCCGCCGAGACGTGGAAGGCCTGCGACCGTCGAGAGGCCATCGGAGCGAAGCTCGAGGCAGTGGGCTGGTGCTACGGACGCGAAGGGGAAGCGGGTTATCAAATGGAGTGGCATGCCTGCGGAAGGTAGTCCGACGGGCTGCGCCTGCAGGAGTGTTACGGCTCGGGGGCGCGGACGAGGTAGTCACAGCCCCGACACCTGTCGTCGAACCGAGTGCGGTCAGTTGACCTTCAGCTTCACGTATTTCGGGTCGTGGTCGCTCGTCTGCTTCGATTCTGGCATTACCGAATTAACGTGCAACGTTGTCACCTCGGCCGTCTGGTTCGCGCCTAGTTTCGCGACAACGTGGTCGAGTGACTGCGAGTTTCCGTCGAAGACGTAACTTATCCGTTCCACTCCCGGTTCAGACATTGCGAGGTTTGACATTGCGGGGTCGCCGCCAGTCATGAGCATCATGGGTTCCTCGTACCAAAGCGTATTGAAGTCTCCCACGATCAGAATCGACCGGTTCGCGTCAGGTGGAAGTCGGCGGACAAATTCGCGCACCGCCCGAGCTTGCTCGGTGCGTGCGGCGATCGTCGCGTCCTTCGGAGGCTGGTTCTTCCCATAGAGCGGTTCGCTTCCGCCTTTCGAGGAGAAATGGACGTTGATCACCATGACCGGTTTTCCCGCAAAGACGAACGGGACAGCAAGTGGCAGGCGGGTGCGCTCGAACGAAACGTCCTCGATCCGACGTGCGTTGGATTGATCCGTCGCCACCCTCTCGGGGTTATAAAGAAATGCGACCCGGATGTTGCCGCCAGGCTGGCCGCCCTCGATGTCGTCCACAGGCTCGAGGGAAATGGTCTTGTAGCGCGGCCCGCCTTCGGCAACGATTGCTTCGACAATGGCCCCAAGCGTCTTGCCCGCGCTTACGGTGTCGCTATATTCGCCGCCGTCGTCGTCCTGGACCTCTTGCAGAGCCACGATGTCCGGCGAACCGAGCAGCCCCACTATGTGCTTTGCGATGGAGGTAAACTTCCCATCGCCAACGTCGTCGTCAATCTCGTCCTTCGAAGGTACCATTGTCAGGTCTTCAAGGCGGGTATCGAGGTTTTCCACGTTGTAGCTCGCAACCGTGAGGACGTCCGAAACAGGAAGCGAAGCTATCGAAGCCCATGTCCACGCTTTCGCCGCATAGCCCGAAGCAGCGGAAAGCTGGATTCCATATGCGCCACCGTCGGTGGTCACGGCACCTTTGAGTGATGCGAACTTATCACCGAGGCTTACCTGAAAGTTCGATGGCAGGAGCGGCTTGTCGACCTTCACCCTGATGCGTTCGGGGTTCGCGTCGCCGGGCGTCGCGGTTATGCCGCCAAGCGAATTCATGCCGGTCGCGCCTTTTCCTTGGTCCGCAACCACGTAGAAGATGTCACCCTTCATAGGGCCGACGACAATCGGCGACCTCACTTCGACCATCATGCCTTCGAGTGTCTCGAAGAAATCCGCTCCCGAGCGGCGCGGGTCGAAACCCTTCGCGTTGGAAACCAGAGTCTCGGTCGGTGGAATGCGGCCGCCGCCGCCGATGACGATAGGGTTCGGCAGGACGCCTTGCCCCAGCTTCTTGTAGACGAGGTCCTTCAAGGTGGTTTGGGCAAATTCCGGGTACCTGCCTTGCTGTTCTTCGACAATGCCCTCGATCCTCACGATGTCCCCGACGGCAAGCCCCACAGGCTTGCGTCTGATCAATATGCCATCGGATGTCATGTCGTCGCCGTCGCCGACCGGGTCCTGGACATGGAAGCTACCGTCCCGCACCTGCGTGACAACTCCCTCAAAGCGCACCATTTTGCCATCAAACGGGGAGGTGTGACCCGGCCCCTGAATTTCTGGGATGGTAGTCAATTGCGACGCAAGCGCCGAGTCGGACGCTGCTATAAACGCTCCCAGCAACAGCACTCGAATTCTCATCCCCGCTACCCTCCGCTAAACGATCAGACGATAGCGTAACCGCGCAATTTCTGCGAGCGTTATGTCGCTGAGCTCGCCCGCTCTTGGAGGCCAGATCAGTTGGCTAGACTCTGCATAACAGCGTTGTTTTCGTCGACAGAGATAGCAGGTCGCAAAATAGGCGATGGGAGCGCCGTGTCGAAGCTGCGCTGTAACTGCTCCGCTTACTGGTCGGCGATAGACGAGTGTGTCGATTACTCCTTCGAGCTCCTCGACGGACGCAGAGACAGGCCCTGGCAAGTGCCGAGGCGCTTTCAACCTCGCCCGTTCAGCATGACGGCTCACGCCCCGCATGTTCGGCTCGCGCTTCGCAAGGCAACTGAAACTTCCCGCGCCAGATGCCAATACCTTTCGACCGTGCGGTCGCCTGAACCGCGGCGTAGCGACCATCGCTGTATCTTGCCCAATCGACAGCATTGCCACTTTCGACGAGCCAGCGATTGACCTCGCGGCCGTCGGCGCGGAAGCAGACTCCCACGAAGCGGCCATATCGATCTCGCTCGACGAATTCGCAGCGCGTCGGGCGGGATGCCGCGAGGAACTGGTCGAGCGCCATGGCTGCCGCTTTACCACAACGGTAGTTGCCACCGTCGCCATCCTCGCAGGTCTGCCAGCTCTCCGGCGCATCAACGCCGTGCAAGCGAATTCGTTCGCCTCTGACTTCAATGGTGTCGCCGTCGATGACGGAGGCGCGTCCGACAATCGCCTCGGCGGCGATTGCAGCGTTCCAGTGAATGCTGACGACGAGCAGCATTGCAGCGGCATAGAAGAAATGTGAGTACTTCATGGAGGTTCCTACAGAAGCGCGGCCTGTTCGACGGGCAGCAGGATCATTCGCTCTGCTTGGAACGGTCGCTGGAGAGCTCTCGCATCCTTCCATTCCGCGTTCATCCATAGCTCGATTTCGGCAGGCTCCGTCAGGATGACGGGCATCGCTTTAGGGTGGATCGGTTTAACGACAGCGTTCGCATCGCACGTGAGAAACGCAAACAGCTCGTGATCACCGCGCCGCGGGTTCTTCATCGAGCCGCGCTCGCCTGTCCACGGCGTCCAGATGCCAGCGAAGAAGGCGAGGGGCTCGCTGCTGTCGAGCGCGAACCACCGCGCTGTTTTCTTCGGCTTCGTATCCTCGTATTCGCAGAAAGCGGTCCACGGCACGATGCAGCGGTATTCGATCCCGGTCCATCGACGCCAGTGAGGGGAGTCGAGGTTGCGGACATTGGTGACGCCATAGTCCGGTCTGCCGTTGGTCACGGTCGGCGGCGAAGGCATGCCCCAGGCGAGATTGATCAGTTCACGCTCGCCGTCCCGGCTGTTGCGAATGACCGGCCCTGGCTTGTCGGGGAAGACTTCGGTCGTCGGGTTCGCCCGGTTTGTCATGTCGCGGTGCGGTCTGGCCACCCGCCAGAGTTCGTCAAACTGAACTTCGATACGATGGCGATTGCACATCCGTCCACTCCGAGTCGCGGTCGATCCTGCCGAGCCGCCAGCCATTGTTACCCTTGTTGTCGCACCGCGTGCAACGGAGCAGCAGCCTCAACTCGTTAAGTGTCGTGTCGCCGCCCCACTTTCTCGCGATCTCCCAGCGGTTGACCCAGTTGTCGTGGTCGCAGGCGGCGCAACGTGCGCCGAGAATCTGATCCTCTTGCAAATCAGCCAGGCGCAGGTGACCGATGCCTTTCTCCGGATCAATCGCGTGCCTGCTGGAGTCCAGGTCAATACTGCGGGCGTGTCTCATCGCTCGATTTCCATTCCGGGCGGTGCTCGTAGCAAAACCACTTCGGTTCGCTTCGCCCCACGGCGAAGCCGAAGCTGCCCCAATTCTGGCAGCCCGGTTGCTCGCACCAATGAATGTAAAGAACCGTATCGCTTCGCGCGTTTCCTGATATGCATTCGTCACTCATCGCACGTTCCCTCGCGAAGCACCGCCGCCCGACGGGCGGCCATTGACCATGCCCAAATCTGTGGAACTTGCATGCGGCTGTCATTGTTCTCTGTTTGTTCTTATACTATTTGGCGGCCATGGTCGAGACAATCGGTGAAGCTTTCAGCCTGGGATGGCAGCTAAAGGCGCGGTGCGCGTATGGCAATCGCGACGGAATGAAGTCCGTTCGCCGATGCACCTGGAGCTACGATCTCGACATGCTGACGCTGGTGGCTACTCGTGGCCGCGACTTTCCCCTATCGATGGTCGCCAGCCGTCTTCGCTGTCCACGATGCGGCTCCAGGGCGGTGACCGTCATGTTCATGCCTCCGACTGAGGGCGACAGGCGGCGAGGGGCGGCATAGGCCACCGTGGCAGGCCGGGAATGCAGTTCCCCGTCAGTTCATTCGATGCGGCTAATGGACTCAACCACTGATATAAGGCATCGTGCCGCTTGAGGGAGGGCGACATGGGGAATGTGGTCGACTTCGATCCGCGCAAGCAGCGAAAGCGGAAGGCCAGAGGTAGTGGGCCATCTCGGCCGCATCCGCGCTATGATCGCAAACAGCGAACGACCGGTCAGCTTGCCGATTGGATTCCTGGCGTCGCTCTCGCGGCGGGCATCACTATCCTCGCCACCGCTATGCTCACATCGCCCATGGCGTCCAGCATCGGCTGCGACATCAAAGGCAATGTCAGCAGTACCGGCGATCAGATTTTTCACGTCCCCGGTCAGAAATATTACCGCGAGACGGTCGTCAATCCATTACGCGGGGAACGATGGTTCTGCTCTGAGGAGGCGGCGCGCGAAGCCGGATGGAGGAAAGCTTTTCGGTGAGCCATTTTTCTCGTCTGCGCGTGAACTGTCGAATGGCCAAAGCATCATTGCAAGAGGCGTCAGACACGCCCGCCCCGCCCCGACAGCGAGCAGCATTTATGCCTCGCCAAAGGGGTTCAGCCCCACTCCCTTTTAAATGAGCCGTCGGAGACTGAAGGAAGGGCATGGTAGGAGGAAGGGTACCTTGGAAAAGGATAATGAATATAATTATGACCACTGGATTGATGCAATAAACGATTACTTAGATAATTATGCAACTAGAGACGTAGTAGGTGTTGTATTTTCTGCGATCACAATTTCAGTTGCTTGCAGATTTATCGGCGTGACAGGGGGTGCGTTATTTTCGATTAAGTTATTTCTGGTTTCATACATGTTTGCAAGGCTGCATGGAAAGAGACCGAAAATATTTGATATACTAGGACCATATCCGGTCACCAGGGTGGTCACAAAGACACTGTTGATATTTATTTTCTCCATAAGCGCGGTGCCGTTGTCGAAGTCAACAGAGAAGCACACGTCACCAGCAGACATAAATGCGGAGTCGTTCAAAGAACAAAATTGGACGGCGGAAGAACAATTGACTAGGATTAACAATCTGATGGCAAATTGGCCATATATTATGGAGGGAGGAACCCAAGGCTATGACAGTCAATACGTTCAAGGCCTATTAGTGGTAGTGTTCGCTAGCGGCTATGTTTGCGATTCAATTTCCAGTATTTCATCTTCTTATGACCGGGTTGATGTCCGCTGTAATCATGGTGCCTTGGCGTACGTATTGGAACCTTCGCTTGGTGGGATTCCTGTCGCGCGACCTCTCTAATTGGCGTCACCTCGAGCGGGGGCCATGGCTCGACGCTCAATTCCGTAATTGCTCCCGTTCCGCGAGGGGTTGAATCATCGCGTTGAACACCTCGCGTGTTGACAACTCATGGCACGCGAGGTGCATCTTGGAGGACAAATGAATTTTCCAAAATTGGGCAAGCTCGTAACTTTAAGCGCAAAGAGCGTATGGCTGTACGAGGCACAGACCTTCACACCCTGGCTTGCCGACAACCTGGACTTGCTCGGTGAAACGCTGGGCATCGGGGACCTGGAACTCAAGAGCACAGAGGTACCAGCTGGCGAGTTTCGCCTCGACATCCTCGCCGAAGACGAAAACGGTAACCCGGTCCTAATAGAAAATCAGTTTGGGAAAACCGATCATAACCACTTAGGCCAGCTCATTACGTACATGGCAAGCCAGCGCAAAGACGCTACTGCGATCTGGATCGCTGAAAAAATCCGTGACGACCACCGCGCAGCCATCGATTGGCTGAATGGGATCACATCCGACGGTTTTGATTTCTTTGCAGTTGAAGTGGAAGCGTTAAAGATCGGGGACAGTGACCCGGCTCCCTTTTTCCGGGTTGTCGCACAACCCAACAATTGGTCACGCGCGGTCGATGCGAAGGTGGCAGCCGATCAGCATCTAGCAGAAGGCCACATCCTGAGAATGGGTTACTGGAACTCATTCTCGGAATTCCTAAAAGCCAAGGACCCAACATTCTCAGTTCGAAAGAACAACAAGGACCATTGGCATGAGTTCAAGGTTGGCCGATCGGGGTTTTCGATAAGTTCGACCATCAATACGCAGAAGAGAAGAGCAGGCGTTGAACTTTACATTCATCGCGATCCGTTCAAGATCGCGATTAAGGGGCTGGAAAAGGACCGAACGGATATCGAGCGAGAGATCAGTGCCGCTTTGGACTGGCAAGAATTGCCGGGGAAAAAGGCCAGCCGAATTGCGTTATACAGACGTGATGTCGATGTCACCGACGATAGCGCCTACGCTGACATTCACGCCTGGATGTTGGACAAAATGCAGCGTTTCCGAACCGCCTTCAGTCCCCGAATAAAGCTGCTCGACCTCGACGGCGAAGATGATCGAGCTTTATAGGCACCGAGTCTGACGCCTGCGGCACCAAAACACGCGCTCGGGCTTCTTGAGAGAAGATCGAGGCGGGCGCGTCTCTAACCTAGTCGTCCATGTGATAGCGACATCCTTTAAGCATCCTCTTGGGGATCGAAGGTTGTTGAGAACCTGAACGAACGAAAATCCACCTGCCCGTATCGCGCGGCTGCGCCCGCAAAGACAACAAATCGAAACCTCTCCGCGATTAGCATCTGTAGGACGGCAGGCAGTGCGTCAGAGGGCATGGAGCAGATTGCGCGAGCGGCACGAGGGAGGCTTAAATGCCCGATGATGCCGATGTGGTGAGTGCCGCCACCTTGGTTGTTAAGCCGCCTGTCGGGCAGGAAAGCAAGTTCAACCGTCCTACCCGCATATTTGTGCGGCGCGATAATTGTGCCGCTGATTTCCAGATGACGGTAGTCATCGTAGTGACCACCGCTAATATGTGGCGCATTCGTGATGCCGAACCAGAACCCCCAATCCCACCCTTGGATTTCAACGACGTATCTTACCTCCTCATTCGAGGCCCTTTTTCGGCGCGTTTGCCGCTTGGGCTTGACCCTCGGTTTGGTGTTTGTCATGCGTTATACGATCCCATTGCGGAGAACCAATGTAGATGGGCGGAAGACAGCTGTGGCGCGTGAATGCGGAGCCCTAGCGTTGATTATGCCTCCGCCTTCCCGGATTCCTGCCTGAGCCGCTTGCGCTTTTCCACACAATGGCATCCAACTGCTGGATGAGGCCAAGCGCGCATCGCTCGCCCCAGGGCTCTCGGCGGCAAGCTGGCGGAGCGCTTGACCAGCCTTGCCCATGATGGTGAGCATCCGCAGGTCAGGGTTACTACCAAGACGAGAAGAGCGCTTGAGCATAGCGAAAACGCCAGTATGTTGTCCTCATGAGGGAAGAAACGGGGAACTTCACATTTCTGTCGGCGCACAGCCCGCAATTGGCCAGGCTCGGGAGATTGGCTGAACGCTATTTTCATGATGACCCGCCCACCGCGCTGGTGAAGTTGCGGCAGTTCGCAGAGGCTATAGCGAAGGAAGTTGCGGCGCGGCAGGCGCTGCTAACCGACAACAGGATGTCTTTCGACGACGTCCTGAGTATCTTGCGCGCCCGGTCCATTCTTCAGCGAGAAATCGCTGAGTTATTCTATCATCTGAAACGTGCGGGCAATTTGGCCGCACATGAGGACCGCGGCACCCGAAGCGAAGCTCTCACCGCTCTCAAGATTGCACGGGCAATCGGAGCCTGGTTTCATCAGTCCTACGGCAATGCTCCTTCCTTCCGGGTCGGGCCCTTCGTGCCCCCAACGCCGCCAGTCGACGCGAGTGCGGCATTGCTTCAAGAAATCGAGCGCTTGCGCGAGGCAGTTAAGGCCAGCGCCGATGCCGAGGCCAAAGCGCGTCTTGCGGTCCAAGAGGCGGAGGAGGCTCGGCGAGAGTTGGAAGGGCTTGCCGCGACCGAGGCCAGTGAGCGCGCCTTTTGGGAGGCGCAAGCGGCGGAGACGGAAACCGCGCTGCGCGATGCGGAGCGCTCGCTTGCTCAAACGCAGGCCAAGGCAAATGCCGCACCCGTACAGCAATTGGAATTGCTTGCACAGGCCGCTGCCCGGAGTGCAGAAAACATCGAGGTCGATGAGACGACGACCCGTGTTCTCATTGATGAGCAACTACGTGCGGCCGGCTGGAAGGTGGACAGCGCCCTGCTGCGCCATGCCAATGGAACCCGGCCCGGTTACGGAGAGACGATCGCCATTGCCGAATGGCCAACAACCAGTGGCCCTGTCGATTACGCCCTGTTTATCGATGGTCGGTGTGTGGGCGTCATAGAGGCCAAGCGGCAAATCCGTGATGTGCCCGGGCGGCTGGGGCAGGCGAAACGCTATGCCCTCGATATCAAGCTCGCGGACGACGAATTGTTGGCCGACGGCCCCTGGATTGATGGTCTCGATCAGTTTCGGGTACCGTTCATGTTCGTGACCAACGGTCGGCCCTATGTGAGACAGCTTGCCACGAAGTCGGGCACCTGGTTCTGGGATGCCAGGACGAAGGCCTCGCCGCGGGCGCTCGCGGAATGGTTCTCGCCCCGTGACTTGATTGAGCGTCTTGAACAAGAGGTGGGTAGCGAGATTCCGGGTCTCGCCGAACGAGAAATCGGCGTTACCGGTCTGCGTCCCTATCAGCAGGAAGCCATTCACGCCGTCGAGGCGGCAGTCGCCAAGGGGCAGGACCATATTCTCCTCGCCATGGCTACCGGTACAGGCAAGACTCGCCTGGCCATCGCACTTATGTATGAACTGCTCAGGAGCAAGCGGTTCCGGCGCATCCTGTTTCTCGTTGATCGCAATGCGCTCGGGCGGCAGACGCTGGATGCTATGAGCACCACGGATACCAGCGGCTTCTTGAAGTTCGACCAGGTCTTCCCAGTCGCCGATATGGCGCGCAAGTTCCCTGAAGCGACCGACCGCGTCCAGGTCGCCACGGTCCAGGCGATGATTCGACGAATATTTGATGACCCCGATGCCGAGCGACCAACACCCGGAACCTACGACCTAATCATCGTTGACGAAGCGCACCGTGGCTACACGCTGGATGCTGAACTCCGTGAGGACGATCTCAGCTTCCGCAATCTCGATGACTATTTGTCAGCCTATCGCCGTGTCCTCGATTACTTCGATTCCACGAAGATCGCGCTGACCGCCACACCTGCTTTCCACACCCGCGAAATCTTCGGTGCGCCGGTCTTCCGCTACGGCTACCGTCAGGCGGTTATTGACGGCTACCTGATCGACCACCGCCCGCCTCGTCGCATCACGACCGCGCTGAGCCAAACCGGCATTACCTTCGACAAGGGCGAAGAGGTCAACATCATCGATCCCCGGACCGGCCAGATTGACCTGTTCGATCTCGACGATCAGGTGGACTTCGAAGTCGCCGAGTTCAACAAGAAGGTCTATACCCGCGCCTTCAACCGGGCGGTGGCAGCGGCAATTGCCACCGAGTGCCCACCCGACCAACCGGGCAAGACACTGCTGTTCGCTGCCCGGGACGACCATGCCGATATCCTTGTCGAAGAACTGCGCGCCGCGCTGGTCGAGGAGTACGGGCCGCAGCCGCATGACCTCGTCGAGAAGATCACAGGTTCGGTCGACAAGCCGGGAGACAGGATCAAGTCTTTCAAGAACGATCCGCGCCCGAAATATGTCGTCACCGTCGACCTTCTGTCGACGGGTATTGACGTGCCTGCGATCACCAACCTCGTCTTCGTCCGTCGCGTCAACAGCCGCATTCTTTATGACCAGATGATTGGCCGCGCGACCCGTAAGTGCGATGAGATCGGCAAGGAGTATTTCCGCATCTTCGACGCCGTCGATATTTACGCGAACCTGCAGGAAGTGACCGACATGCGGCCGGTCGTGGTCGACCCGACCTTGAGTTTCGCGACACTTGTTGGAGACCTGAACCGGGCGACAACAGATGAAGACCGCGCCTTCGTCCGTGACCAGATCGTCGTCAAGCTGCGCCAGCGCCTGAAGCGGATTGACGAGGAGCAGCGGGAAACGCTGGCAGCGGTGCTTGGGCCGTTGGAACCTCTACTCGAACGGTTGAAGTCCGCGCCGCCAGCCGAAACGATGGCCTTGTTCCAGCAGCACCCGTCGTTGACCACAGTCCTGGACGCAGGGCGGAAGGCTGGTCGAGGAGACGGCATCTATATTTCCGAGCACGAGGACGAACTGATCTCGGTGGAGGATGATTTCGGCGGTAAGGCAAGCCCCGCCGATTACATCGAAAGCTTCGAGACCTTCGTTCGCGCCAACATGAATGCCATTCCGGCCATGGTCGCCGCCACCCAGCGGCCGCGGGAACTCACGCGCAAGGAACTGAAGGAACTGGCCATCCGCCTCGATGCGGAAGGCTTCTCCGAAGCCAGCCTCAGGCGCGCCTACGGCAGCGCCCGAAACGCTGATATCGCCGCCCATATCATCGGCTTCGTACGGCAGGCTGCACTCGGCGATCCCCTTGTGCCCTACGAGACCCGTGTCGAGAACGGAGTGCAGAAGATTCTGGCGAGCCGCCACTGGACGCAAAAGCAGAAGCAGTGGCTCACCCGCATCGGCCGCGCCTTGAAGGCTCAGCCGGTTAGCGACCCCGAAATTCTCTCCGAACCGCTTTTCGCACAGGCGGGTGGCTTCGAGGTGGTGGACCGCGAGTTCGATTCGGGTCTAGGGGATGTTTTGAAAGATTTGAACGCCGCCATCTGGGATGGCAGCAAGGTTGCCTGACGAAAGTGTTGCTATGAACCCTTCCGCCGATCTCGTAAACAAGCTCTGGCGTCTGTGCGCTCTACTGCGCAAGGATGGTGTGACCTACCAGCAATATGTCACCGAACTCACCTATCTCCTGTTCCTGAAGATGGCCTCCGAACAAAAGGACGAGAGCCGCATCCCGGAACAGTATCGCTGGGGGGCGCTGAAGTCGGCAAGCGAAACGGAAGTGCTTCAGCGTTACAAGCAGGCGCTGATCGATCTCGGTGACGGCACCAAGATCGCCGACCGCTCCATCGTGGCGATTTTCCAGAATGCTGCGACCATCGTCCGAGAACCGGCCAACCTACGCAAGCTGATCGATGCCATTGACGGCCTGCACTGGTTCAGTGACGAACGTGATGCCTTCGGTGACGCCTATGAAGGCCTGTTGCAGAAGATGGCGGAAGAGACCAAGCGTGGCGCGGGCCAGTATTTCACGCCCCGTGCGCTGATCGGGGTCATGGTGCGGCTGATGAAGCCTGAGCCGGGCGAAGTCATCCAGGACCCGGCGGCGGGAACCGGCGGCTTCCTGATCGCCGCCAACAGCTACATGAAGGCAGAGACGGACGACTATTTCGAACTGTCGCCCAAGCAACAGGCCTTCCAATTGCGCGAGGCGCTGCGCGGCATCGAAAACGTGCCGGACACATTCCGCCTGCTGCTGATGAACCTGCATCTGCACGCGATCGACCCGGATAATCTCGATCTGGCCGATACGCTGAGTCCCAGGGGGGCGGAAGCCAAATTCAAGAGTGCCGATCTGATCCTCACCAATCCTCCCTTCGGTCCTGCCGGCGGTCCGCCGACCCGGGACGACTTGACGATCACCGATCGCGTTGCCTCCTACCAGTTGCCCTTCGTCGAGCATTGCATCCGGGCGCTAAAGCTCGGCGGCCGCGCCGCCGTCGTCGTGCCGGATAATGTGCTGTTCGATGATGTTCGGGGCAAGGAACTGCGCCGCCGGCTGATGAGCTGGTGCAACCTGCACACCATCCTGCGCCTGCCGACCGGTATCTTTTATGCGCAGGGCGTCAAGACCAACGTGCTCTTCTTCACCAGGTCGACCGAAGAAGCGCCGATGGACGACGCGACTACGGAGGTGTGGATTTACGACGCCCGCTCCGGCGCGCCCTCCTATGGCAAGACCAATCCCTTCAAGGCCGCCGACCTCGAAGCCTTCGTGAAGGCGTTCGGCGAGGACCCGAACGGCGCATCCCCTCGCACCGACCAAGGCGAGAGCGGCCGCTTTCGCCGCTTCACCCGATCGGAGATCGCCGCCCGCGGCGACAGTCTCGACATCACCTGGCTGAAGGACACTAGCGCCGAGGCCGAGGACGGGTTGGAGACACCAGAGGACATTGCAGCCGCCATTGAAGGGCATCTGAAGACGGCGCTGGAGGAGATTGCCGCGCTGACGGCGGAGTTAGAGGGAGATGCCGTCGACGTGGAGCTTTCGGAGGCGGCGGAATGACGTTGCCGAGAGGGTGGGCGAGTGCGACGATAGCAGACGTCACCGCAATTAATCCCAAACATCCAGTTGATGCGGATAGAGGCCAAAGTGTTTCGTTCGTCCCGATGCCTGCGGTTGATGAGCATTTGGGAGCGATCGTCGATCGGATCGACAAGACGCTTGACGAGATTTGGACGGGATACACGCATTTTGCGGATGGGGACGTCATATTCGCCAAGATTACTCCGTGTATGGAGAACGGAAAGGCCGCCGTTGCTTCCGGCCTGACGAACGGTCTTGCTTGCGGTTCGACTGAGTTCTACGTCTTCCGCCCAGAAGGAGGGGTAGACGCTCACTATCTTTGGCGCTTCCTGAGGCAGGAGAGTTTTAGAGTCGAAGCGGAAAATCACATGACCGGCGCTGTCGGCCAACGCCGTGTTCCGCGTTCATATCTCGAAAGCCATGGTCTGCCGCTTCCGCCCTCCTCTGAACAACGCCGGATCGCAGCAAAGCTGGACGCGCTGACCGCACGTATCGCCCGCGCCCGCGCCGATCTGGATCGGGTGCCCTTGCTCGCCGAGAAGCTCAGACAATCTGTTGTCAAAGATGCCTTTTCGGGGCGGCTCACGGAAGAATTTCGAAGAAACTCGCCGCTCAAGGCCCAATGTGATGAGGGTTTGGAAGAACTCTTCGCTCAAAAGACCGGGTCGAAGCGGAAGAAGCCTGCTGTGGCAATCGACTGGCGGCCTGAGCTGGTTATACCTGATGAGTGGCGTTGGGTGTCAGTTGATCGGGTGATCGCGGCCGCACAGTATGGATCATCATCGAAGACTAATGACAACTCCGACGGCGTTCCGGTTCTTCGTATGGGCAATATCCAGAGCGGAGAGCTGGACTTCTCTAATCTGAAGTACTTGCCGTCTGGCCATTATGAATTCCCCGCCCTTCTGCTTTCGGAAGGCGATGTTCTTTTTAACCGCACGAACAGCTTTGAACTTGTCGGCAAAAGCGCCGTCTTCCGAGGCGCTTCAAAGCCGATGTCTTTTGCCTCGTATCTGATACGGCTTCAGTGCTCCGGCATTTTGCCTGACCTGCTTGTCCGCTACCTCAACTCTCCAATTGGTCGCTCATGGATTGAAAGCGTTGCGAGCCAGCAGGTAGGGCAGGCCAATGTAAACGGCACGAAGTTGCGTTCACTTGGCATTCCATTGCCCCCGCCGGGAGAGCAAGTCGAGATGAAACGACAGATAGATTTGGCCTTCGCCCGCGCCGGCCGGCTCGAAGCCGAGGCAACGCGTGCTCGAAAACTGGTTGACCGGCTGGAATCCGCCATCCTCGTTAAGGCCTTCCGGGGCGAGCTGGTGCCGCAGGACCCGAATGACGAACCGGCGAGCGTGCTGCTGGAGCGCATCCGCGCCGAACGCGCCGCGGGGCCCAAGGCGAAACGCGGCCGCCGCGCCGCTTCCTGATCCTGGATAAACAATGCCCATTCCCGACTATCAGGCCCTGATGCTGCCAGTCCTGCGCCTCGCTGCCGAGGGTGAAACGCGAGTGCCAGAGGCTGCCGACAAGATTGCCGACCAGATTGGCCTGTCTGAGGCGGAAAGGGAGGAAATGCTGCCCAGCGGTCGCCAACGCCTGCTCCATAACCGCATCCATTGGGCGAAATTCTATATGTCCAGGGCGGGTTTGATCGACAGCCCCGCGCGCGGTCGTTTCGTCGCCAGTGACACGGGCCGGAAGCTACTCGCTTCAAGCCCGGCTTCCATCGGTGTGGAAACCCTCAAGACTTACCCGACCTTCGTGGAATTCTACGCCGCCA
>Ga0214544_1005466_pt1 | contig 24569 bp, 30 predicted proteins | sample CNSS3metaG_FD_160074 | JGI IMG/M metagenome (GOLD analysis project Ga0214544, IMG submission 160074) | Root nodule microbial communities from cowpea collected in UCLA plant growth center, Los Angeles, California, USA - CNSS3 | ecosystem: Host-associated > Plants > Roots > Nodule | place: USA... | reverse complement strand
TTATTCGCCCATTTAATAAAGTTTAAATTTTCCCGTGTCTTGGGAAAATGAGGTATTATTAAACGCAAGATTTTATTTATTTCATTTATTTAATTATATATGAGTAATATCCTGGCGGGATGTTACAGTGCTGATGACATCGTTGAGGCAATTCACCGGATGGTGGATGCGATGCAGCCACCCGTAGAAGCGTAGCCTAGGACGGCGATTGCACCAATCAGGGTGCCGACCGTGGAGGACTTCTTGCGCCATAAGCCAACTGATTCACTGCAAGGCCTCCCCTGATGAAGCGGATGCATGGCTCTGCATATGTGAGAAGATCTTCAAAGTGATGAACTGCGAAGATGAGCAGAAACTGTTGTTCGTTACTTACCTGTTGAATGAGGATGCTGAATACTGGTGGGCAGGCATGCAACAACAGATGGAGACTAGTGAAGAGCCAGTGTCTTGGGCCAACTTTAGAACCCGTTTCTTGGAGAAGTGCTTTCCAGATGCGGCAAGACAGGACAGGGAGGCTGAATTCCTGGCATTGCAGCAAGGAGACATGACAGTGTAGTAGTACGTTAACAAATTTGAGCACTTAGCGAGGTATTCCTCACAGAACACCACCGAGGAGTGTAAATGTTTAAATTTTGAGCGAGGACTCAGACTTAAGCTGAAGAGGGTGGTAACACCTTTGAGAGAGAGAAGGTTTCCTATCTTGGTGGAACAGGCCAAGAGTGCGAAGCACCTTGAGAAGGGCCCTAGTCCAGTTGTGAGCCGACATCAGAAAAATGTCGCTGAGGCTAGGCAGATGAAAAAGCCTTATAGCAGACCATAGACACCCTAGGGTCCCTCTTACTAGCAGTGTGGTGGACCCCATCTGAAGAGGAATTGTCCTCAATTAGCAAGCGGAGTAGGAGGGTCAGGTGGCCATCGCAAGTGCTTTATATGCGACAAACTGGGACACTTCGCCAACAATTGCCCAGAAAAGAAGAGTCTTGGCACAAAGAAACCAGCAGCATCGCAAGCAGAGAGAGCTAGAGCGGCTGGTCGAGTCTTTGCATTGACCTCCACAAAGGCTACTAAATCAGGTAATCTCATTCTAGAACCATGTTTACTATTGGGTCAGATAGTTTTGGTGTTGTTCGATTCTAGAGTAACACATTCTTTCATTGCTAATGCGTGTGTGGGGAGATTGAATTTGGTGAAACGCGATTTGGGATGTGAGTTGCTTATTTCAACTCCCTCCTCATGTCAAGTGGCTACCAGTTCAGTCTGCGTTGGGTGTTCAATGGAAGTGGCAGGTCACAGATTCAAGGTGAACTTGGTGTGCTTGCCTTTGGAGGGACTGTATGTAATCTTGGGGATGGACTCGCTGTCTAACAATCACATCATCATTGATTGTGGACGGCGCAATTTGGTATTCCCTAAACATGAGGGATTGGAGCTAATCTCGGCTTAGAGGGTGATAAACGAAGTAGAAGCTGAAGCCACCTGCTTTATGATATTGGCTCATGCAGAGAAGAATAGCACCGTCGAGAAGATCAGTGTGATTCCAGTATTGGAGGAGTATGCTGATGTTTCCAGATGAAATACTCGAGTTGCCACCGAGTAGGGATGTGGATTTTTCCATCGATCTCATCCCTGGAGCTGGCCCAGTGTCCATGGCGCCCTATAGAATGGCACCAGCGGAGTTGACTATGTTGAAGAAGCAAATTGAAGATTTGCTTGAGAAGAAGTTCATCCGGCTGAGCGCATCACCCTGGAGAGCACCGATACTCCTAGTAAAGAAAAAGGACGGCAGTTCAAGGTTATGTGTGGACTACCGTCAGTTGAATAAGCTGACCATAAAGAATAAGTATCCACTACCGAGGATAGATGATTTATTGTATCAGGTGAGGGGAGTCGCAGTGTTCTCTGAGATTGACTTGAGGTCTGGATATCATCAGATCTTAGTCAAACTGGAGGATGTGCAGAAGACAACGTTCAGGTCACGATACGGCCATTACGAGTATGTAGTGATACCGTTCGGGGTGACAAATGCTCCTGCCATTTTCATGGACTACATGAACAGAATATTCTGACCGTACCTGGATCAGTTTGTTGTCGTGTTCATTGATGACATACTGATATACTCTGAAAGTCGGGATGTACATGCAGATCATTTAAGAGTGGTGCTGGGAATTCTCGGAGAGCATAAATTGTATGGGAAGCTGTCAAAGTGTGAGTTTTGGCTAGATGAGGTACAGTTCTTGAGCCATGTAATCTCAACCCAAGGCATAGCAGTGGACCCAGCGAAGATTGAGATAGTGGTGAAGTGGGAGAGACCGCAGACAGTTACTGAGGTAAGAAGCTTCTTGGGTCTGGTGGGTTATTACAGGCGGTTTGTGGAAGGGTTCTCCAAGATGGTGAGTCCATTGACTCAACTCACTAGAAAGGACCATCCTTTCTCTTGGACAGACGAGTGTGAGGTCTGTTTTGAGGATATGAAGAAGAGATTGACCATTGCACCAATACTAGTTATTCCTGATACCACCAAGACGTTCGAGGTGTACTGTGATGCTTCATACCAGGGTCTAGGTTGTGTGTTGATGCAGGAGAAACGACCTATTACTTATGCATCTCGTCAACTGAAAGTACATAAGAAAAACTATCTGACACATGACTTGGAATTAGCGGCGGTGGTTTTTGCTCTCAAAACATGGAGGCACTACTTGTATGGGGCACAATTTCAAGTATTCAGTGATCACAAGAGTTTAAAATACTTGTTTGATCAGAAGGAATTGAATATGAGGCAGAGACGCTGGATGGAATATCTGGTAAGGCTAATGTCGTAGCAGACGCTCTGAGCAGGAAGAAAGCTCATGTGTCGGCCATGATGATTAAAGAGTTGGAGTTGATCGAGAAGCTGCGAGATATGAATCTGGGATTGGATATGGAGGCAGGTCACATACGGTGCAGCATGTTGAGGATCACTAATGAGTTCCTGGATGAGGTTCGGGTGGAACAGGGTAAGGATTAGGAATTGCAGCATGTTATTAGTGAGTTGGGCACAAAGAAGAGAAACGACTTCAGGATGGGCAAAGATGGTATCCTACGTTTCAGAGAGAGGGTGTGTGTACCCAACAGTCGGGTATTGAGGAAGATGCTCTTGGATGAAGGGCATAAGAGTCGTCTTAGCATACATCCAGGTATGACTAATATGTATAAGGACTTGAAGGCGACTTTCTGGTGGACTGGCATGAAAACTGATGTGGCAGATTATGTAGCATCTTGCTTAGTGTGCCAAAAAGCGAAGATCAAGCATCAGAGGCCAGGTGGTACGTTGGAGCCTCTTGAGATTCCTCAGTGGAAATGGGACAACATTTCCATGAACTTTGTTACACATCTACCGAGATCAGTGAGGGGGAATGATTCAATATGGGTGATAGTAGATAGATTGACGAAGTGCGCACACTTTCTACCTATTAATCAAAAGATGTCTCTAGATAAACTAGTAGAGTTGTATGTTAAAGAAATAGTCAGATTACATGGTGTGCCTGCGAGTATCATATCAGATAGAGATCCGAGATTTACCTCGAGGTTCTGGCAGTCGTTGCAGAACACCTTGGGCACTCAGTTGAGAATGAGCTCGGCATATCATCCTAAGACTGATGGTCAGTCTGAGAAAACTATACAGTCTCTGGAAGACTTTTTGAGAACATGTGTGCTGGATCACCTCGGGACGTGGAATGATGTGTTACCACCGGTGGAGTTCACTTATAATAATAGCTACCATTCTAGCATTGGGATGGCACCTTACGAGGCCATGTATGGCAGGAGATGACGGACACCTTTGTGTTGGCAGCAGGATAGAGAGTCTGTGGTTCTTGGTCTAGAATTTTTACAACAGACTATTGAGAAAGTAAGGGTAATACAGGATCGGATTAGTGCAACTCAGAGTCGGTAGAAATCCTACGCAGATAAGAGGAGGAGGCCACTTGAGTTTGAGGCTGGTGACCACGTGTTCCTCAGGGTTACACCTACAGCAGGTATTGGAAGAGCATTGAAGTCGAGGAAGTTGACTCCTCCATTCATCGGTCCATATCAGATTACGAGGCGAATTGGACCAGTGGCGTACGAGATTGCATTGCCACCTCACTTGGCAAATCTGAACAATGTTTTCCACGTATCATAGTTGAGGAAGTACACGACGGATCCTACTCATGTGCTGGAGTAGGATGATGTTCAGGTGCGGGAGAATCTGACTTTGGGAGTTGGACCGGTGAGGATTCTAGATTCTCAAGTCAAATAACTCAGAGGGAAGGAGATTCAGACTGTGAAGGTTCTCTGGGACGAGGCAACCCAGGAGATGACTTGGGAGATGGAGGATCTCATGAGGAAGTCTTATACTCACCTCTTTGCTGATAAGTCCTATTTTCGAGGACAAAAACTTTTAAAGGTGGGGGTAATGTAAGACCCGTGAAATTAATTAATTAAATAATTAATTAATTAATAAATGCGAGTAGAAAGAGTCTTTATGGCATTTATTATTGTTTGGTATGATGTGGAAAAGTACTAGCTCAAGTGGTTGAGAGTACTTTGATTGTGTGAGGGGACTTGGGTTCGAGTCTTATGTATGCCAATTATGTGTTGTATGGTTTATTATTTTGTTTTGGTAATGTAATTGTTAATGGTGAGTGATAGTATAATCATAAGATTATAATGGTTATCACCAAATGTGATTTGGCATAGTGGTTATGCTTTGTTCTTATGAGTGGAAGGTCACGGGTTCAAACCTTGATGGGCATAGAGTAAGCTTTATTTTTGCTAACTATTAATTATGGTATGAATGTGGAAAGGTAGAGACAACCTAGTTGGGGCAACCAAGAGGGTTGGGAAAACCATCAAATAATTAACCTTGAAGGGGAATTAAAACCACAATAAAGCCCAATTTCGTTTTATTTTTAAAACCCATTTTTAAGACACCTATAAAAGGCAAATTTTAGGTAAAAAGAAGGGTTTCTGCAATTGTTTTGTGGCAGCTGGAGAGGAGAGCGAAATTGGGAATTGAGAGTGCAAGGGCGAAATTGGGAATTGAGAGTGCAAGGGCTGAGTGAGAGAGAGAGAGGTGGAAGCAAAGAATTTCGCGCACCAAGGAATCGCTAGTCTCTTCGCAAATTCAATCAAAAATTCAGGTTAGGGGAGTTGTTCCGTGTGTGTGTGAAATTCTATGATTTATGTATGATTTTGTGGCATGGTATAGTCAATTGAATTCGGTGATGTATGAACTTTGGGTAAAATGTGCAATGTGTGGAAGGATTGGTTGGTTTGATAGTGTGCATACAGTTTTATTTTGTGTCTTGTATAAATGTGAGGGTTTTGGTACTGTATTGGTTATTTTGGGTCAAACCTTGGTTTTGGGAAATCAAAAGGGAATTATATATATTGTTCATGTGAGGTGCTTGTGAATGTAACTTGTTTGGTACTGTTGGTATTATGAGTGGGCATTGTTTTGGCTGTTTTCGCGTATGATCAGAGGAGAACCTCTACAATTTTCGCCCAAGCAAGTCCATCTCGCCTAAGCGAGAGTTGCAGGGTTTTGTGTCTGTATGTTGGTTTACGTTTCTCGCCTAGGCGACTCGGGGTTAGAGTTGAGCGACTTGACCCCAAGTATAAAATTGATTTGTTGGATTATTTTTTCCCTCAGATATATGGTGATCAATCTGATTGTGAAATTGAAAAGGTGAAGATTCTTTTTAAGGACTTGGTAAGAGAGTATGAAATAAACATGAAAGGTAAGAAGTTAGTTTCTTCATGTCAAAATCCAAACATAAATATATGCCAAAGTGTTGATGGAAGAAAAGATGCTTGGAGGAGAGATTTTGCAAAACATCAGATTGCAAAGAAAAGTGAACCATCAAATTATAAGTTGGAACTTGACTATTACTTGGAGGAACCAACACTACCTGATTCAGATGAAGAATTTGACATTTTAGTTTGGTGGAAGGCTAATGGGTTAAAATATCCAATTTTGCAAATGATTGCAAGAGATTTTCTAGCCATTCCTATCTCAACAGTTGCTTCTGAGTCTTCTTTTAGTACTGGTGGTCGATTTCTTACTCCACATCGTAGTAGATTACAACCAGACACTTTGGAGGCATTGATGTGTGTTCAAGATTGGCTATGGACTGACATAGAAGGTAATTAAATTAGCACTTCAAATAACATATTTATATTCATTCAAATGATTGATTATGACAAATCAATTGATTTTCCTTTTCAGGTTCTTCAAAATTGAAAGTGGACAAGATGAAGCTTAATACAATACTAGAGGAGATAATTGATGATGATGTTAGTAGTTTTATTTTTAATATTTTATTCTAATTTTACTAATAGTGTCACTATGATTTTTATTGATGACTTTATTTGTGTTTTATTTGTTTCAGGAATCAAGTGGTCAACATGAAGATATTGGAGAGGAAACATAGATCTTAGACTGTTATTTTTAGAAGAATTATTTTTTAAATTTCTTATATTTGGGATGTATGTTGTAGGTACTATTAATTTGAATTTATATTTTAAAAACTTTTATTTAGTTGTTCAATAACTTCTATTTGGATGTATGCTTAATTTTTTTTCTGCAATTTAATTTGGACCTCATTTAAAAATTAATAATTTTTTTAAATATCCGCGGGTATCCAATGGGTACTCGCGGGTTGAAAAATATTCGCGGGTATTTTTTATGCGGGTATCCAACGTGTAATGGGGCGGGTAACGGGTACAATTTTTTCTTGCGGGTCAGGTAGCGGGTAGGCACTATCCGTGCCCGACCCGATCCGTTGCCATCCCTATGTAAGACTCGTAGAATTTAATTAATTAAATAAATAAATAATTAATAAATGCGGGTAGTGAGAGCCTTTATGGCATTACATTTTGATTTGTATGATGTGGAAAAGTATTAGCTCAAATGGTTGAGATTACTTTATTGTGTGAGAGGACTTAGGTTCAAGTCCTATGTATGCCAACTATATGTTATTTATTTGTTATTATATTTTTATATATATGTGATGTTTTTGTGGAATGATATAATCCTTGAATTATATTCGTTAGCAAGAAACATCGGTTCAATCCTCGGAGAACGCAAATTAAACTTTATTTTTGCTATTTTGGTTTTGGCTTGAATTTGAAGGGTTAAAGAAAACCCTAGCTGAAGTAGCAGCCAATAATGGTTGTAAAACAGACCATAACGAGACAGTGAATGGTCATTAACATTCCATTATGTCTCATTTTCATTTTGGTTAATTAAACTAGCATTAAGGCACCCTTAAAAGGCCAAATTTAGGTTAGAAGAAAGGTTTTGAAAGGCTGCCATTGTGGTTAGAGCACAAAGAACGAGTTTGAGTGTGTATTGTGAGAATTAAGTGAAGCAAAGAGTGAGTGGGGAGAGAAAGACAAAGGAAGCCATTGGTGATCAAGGGAGAGCTTGCAGGACAAGACAAGGTTAGCACATGAAAAACACCATATTCAAGATAACCTAGGCTCTAGATACCAAATGATGAAGGATTATGTTGTTTTCTTTTAGAGTTATGAATATGGTGAAGTTGTTTAAGAAAGCTAAGTGAAATACCCACTGGACATTAAGATAGCAAGCTATCTAGATGTGAAGGTTCCTTTCACAAAGCTTAAGAGAAGAAGATGATGAATTGATTCAAAACAAAAAGGAAATGGAAGGCACATAAACCATAGAAAACCAAGAACAATTAAAGGAAGAAAAAGACATAAAATGGAAAGGAAAGAAATGGTAAAAATGTGAGAAGCACGCCACTACAAGGCTAGGCTAGAAGCCATGACAACCTTGAAAATGAGTGGATGTGTGCCGCCACTTGCTATGCAAGATAAGGCTTAAAAGTATTCACTCCCTAGGGAGGAAACTCTCACAAATGGTTGAGACACAAGAGTGTTTTTACTTCAAAATGTTCAACCCTTTTACATGTCTAGGAGCACCCCTTATATAGAAGAGTTTAGGGGCTTTTAAGCAAATAAAGGATACCTAAGGATGTCTCTACAAAAACCTAACCCTAGCTTCTAGAAACTAGGTCAAATAAGGTTACAAAAAATGAGAGACTAGCACAAAAAGAGACAAAGAATGTGTCTCATATGTCTCCAAAAAGTGGCTAAAGTGTGCTAAAAACAAAGGAGACCAAAGGTACATAAGTACACTTGCTTCATGCCTTTTACTTTATGCTTTATGCCTTTGCTTTAAGTCAAGTCAACTATAGTCAACAAGTTAAACCTAGTCAAAGGTTAACAAGTCAACTAAAGTTAATTCAACTAAGTCAAATTTGGGAATCAAAAATAACAAACACAAATGAAAGGGATGAAGGATTAATGAACTTCCTTTCTAAACATGCTTAGTTTTCTTAAGCATGTGCCTCCATCCTTGGTTGGGGTCAATCCTTCATCACCTTCTGAGTAAAATCAGCTTCAATTTTCCTTTTCAGTCTGGAGTTCTCTTGTCTTAACGCTTCCATCTCGTCAGCATTGCCCTTTTTCAAGTCAGCGAGTTCTTGTTGCATTTTGGCTTGCCCCTCGAGGATAGCAGCCAAGTTCAGGGTGCTACCTATAGGCATGGTTAGGAATGCCTCCGGGTCCTTCACAACTCCAGCTCTGCTGCGGGTAGAAACCATTCTCGATAGTGTTCGGATTGCTTAGTAAGGTATCAATTCGTAGCCCCCACGGTGGGTGCCAATTGTTCCTGCGGAAACAAATAAGGGATGTTAGGGAACACAAGTAATGCCTTAACTCAATCCTTGACCTCTCGAACTGGCTTCTTCTTGACTTGTACATGTCTCCTAACATTGGTGGTTTGGACCCTTAAGGGTTTACCTGCGGAAAGGGCTCCGACGATCAAGTCAACAAAAGGCTCTCAAAAGTCAAATCTCAAATTAGTGAATTAATGAAAGCGTACCTTTAATTATTGGGGTCCACATGTATTTATAGAGTCATTAAATGCGTTTGTCCCTTCTTGTGGATTGGGCCCCCCTTTAGCCAGCCATTTTGGGCCAATATTCAGATTCTCTATGGGCCTAGGTTGATCCCAAGTTCTAAGTATCTGTGAGAGGGCCTAAGTTTGGAGTTAACAGCCCCTTATTACACTGTATGCTTTATAGTAGGCAACTTGGGCCGCCATGTATGTAATCTTAGTTGACTATTCGTTTACTGTTTTTATCATGGGACTATATATAGGCGGTCTAGGCCGAATAGTTATCGAAGTTTGCCTAGATATAGTATAATTATCAAACTGTATTTTTGATACTATAATTGTATAAATAAATTTTATTTACTATAATATAAAAATTTAATATAATTGCTATGATTTTTTATTTTATCACCATCCAACATATATTGAAAGTTCAAAACATATAAGATCTATTTTGAAATTTTATTATTATTAGTTTAATCTTTATTCTTTACATGATTTTGATTAAGTGATGTATTATAACTTTTATTTGTGTATAAAAAAAGATTAATTATAATTTAAAAAATTGAAGTAAAAAAATATTTAAATAATATTTTAATTTGAATATTTGTTTTCCTTTTATATTTTTTAAAAAATATTTTTAAATTTTATCAACTAGATTTCATGCTTGCAAATTTAATAAATGTTTTGGTTGTCATGAAATTTGATTTGGTATTCTAACTTGAAATGTATACAATTATAATTTATATCTAAATATTTGATATCGAAGAAACACCCCTCCAATTAATATTGAAAAATTGATAATATTATGTTTTCTTTACTGTAGTTTTATATTATTTTATAAAATTTAATTAATTAATATTGAAACAATAAGGAAGCGTGTATGAGTATAGGTACGAGTATATACTCGTTTTCCGCTGGGAATGGGGATGAGAATGAGATAAAAGTTTGATACCCATTGAGTTTGGGATTTTGTTTTTACATATAAGCCCTTCTTTATTTCAAAATTGTAAAGTAAAATGTTACAAATTAAACTCTTAAATAAAACTTGATTATCATATTAATTCTTTGATTTATTTCATAGTTAAATCTTTCATTCTTAAATAAAATTTGATTATCGTTGTAACTCCCAGACTTTGATAGTTAAATATTTTGCTCTTACATATAATTTAGTTATCAGGTTAAGTCTTTAGTTTACTTTATTGATTTTTTTACATAATTTTAAAAATATTTAGTCATCATAACTAGTCTTGAATTTGTTTGATAATCTTTATTTATCATGATGAGTCTCGAATTTACTTAATAACTAAAAATATATTAAAATTTAAAAATATAATATTAATCAAATCAAGATTTTCTAATTAGTTCTTTAAAGAACTACATAGGAGCAAGGTTAAACACGTCTAACTAAAAAATGTAAAAGTTATTTTCTTTATTTATATTTGTTTGTTTTGTTCGATTTTTGAAGAAAAATAAATATTTAAAAATTTCATTATTTTTGCACATTTAATTTGAAATAACTGGTTAAGGATAGGATGTGTGAGGACACTCCCTCCCAAATTATTTCTTTTTAAATTTTCTATAATTTTCCTATTAAACTATAATAACAACTCCTTTTTAAAAATTCATATTTTTAAAAATTGTTCATGATTTCGCAGTTGCGATACTACATTAGGAAAATTAGGAAACCTTCAAGTAGAAAACTATACCAAAGATAATATTACCTTAGGAAAATTAACAGACCTTCAAGTAGAAAACTATACTAAAGATAATATTCATAAACCTACATATCTAAGAAAAATACAATATTTTATTTTAACTTATATTAGTATCTAATAATAATATATAACAATATAAAAGGATATATAAAAATATATAACAATATATAAAAATATATAGTAATATATAATGTCTAATTATATCTAATTATAGAATATCTAATAATATATTATAATATCTAATAACATTTTTTTATTGAATAATTTATTTATCAGATCTTATATCTTAAAAAATCTTTTAAATAATTAGAAACCATAATTATTTAAAAATAAATAAATAATAAATCATGTCCCAACCACACCTAAGTGTACGACCACTAATGACCCTCTGGGCCGCATACCCCATACCGGATACCCTCCATTATAGTATGCGACCACCTGTAATTCTCTAGACCGCACATCCTACACCAAACCTAGACGTCCTCCCCCACAACAGGCAGCCATCAGTGACCTTGTAGGCCGCATACCTTGAGCTACATGCCCTTCTCTGAAGTATGCGGTCGCCGACAGTTCCTTAAAAGCTGCATACTCTGCACCAAAGCACTACAGTCCAAGGACGAGTAGCCTGAGCCCAATCACTGATTAGATGGTCAAGACAAACAAGCATCCACCCACGAAGATTCTCATGACCGAGATCCGAGCACCGCCAACCCTCGAAGGACTTTCTGGTAATCTCTCTCCTTACCATTGGATCTAGAAACAACCATAAAGGGAATATAGGGCCAAAAAGCCCATTTCAAGTAGGACCCACAGGTAAAAAGGTATAAATACACAATGTTCTATGCATTGATTACACATTAAATATTCTATTAATCCTTGACATCCCTAGCACTGACTTAGGCATCAGAGTGTCTTTTGCAGGCAACCCTGCGCCGTCTTCGGAGCCTCACCGGAGAAAGAATATTCATCTCGACCGTCCGACACCAGAGCCATCCAATAGACTTGTGGAATACAATTTGGTCCTCTAAGAACAATTGATGTCCCAACCACACCTAAGTGTACGGCCACCAATGACCCTCTGGGCCGGATACCCCGTACCGGATACCCTCTATTATAGTATGCGGCCACCTGTAATCCTCTAGACCGCACATCCTACACCAAACCTAGACGTCCTCCCCCACAACAGGCGACCATCAGTGACCCTGTAGGCCGATACCGTGAGCTACATGCCCTTCTCTGAAGTATACGGTCGCCGACAGTTCCCTAAAAGCTGCATATTCTACACCAAAGCACTACAGTCCAAGGACGGGCAGCCTGAGCCCAGTCACTGATTAGATGGTCAAGACAAACAAGCATCCACAAACGAAGATTCTCAAGACCGAGATCAGAGCACCACCAACCCTCAAAGGACTTTCTGGTAATCTCTCTCCTTACCATTAGATCTAGAAACAACCATAAAAGGGAATATTGGGCCAGAAAGCCCATTTCAAGGAGGACCCACAGGTATAAAGGTATAAATACACACTGTTCTATGCATTGATTACACATTAAATATTCTATGAATCCTCTGACATCCCTAGCACTGACTTAGGCATCAGAGTGCCTTTTGCAGGCACCCCTGCGCCGTCCTCGGAGCCTCACCGGAGAAAGAATATTCATCTCGACCGTCCGACACTAGAGCCATCCAGTAGACTTGTGGAATACAATTTGGTCCCCTAAGAACAATTGATGTCCCAACCACACCTAAGTGTACGGCCACCAATGACCCTATGGGCCGGATACCCCGTACCGGATACCCTCCATTATAGTATGCGGCCACCTGTAATCCTCTAGACCGCACATCCTACACCAAACCTAGACGTCCTCCCCCACAACAGGCGGCCATCAGTGACCCTGTAGGACGATATCGTGAGCTATATGCCCTTCTCTGAAGAATGCGGTCGCCGACAGTTCCCTAAAAGCTGCATATTCTGCGCCAAAGCACTACAGTCCAAGGACGAGCAACCTGAGCCCAATCACTAATTAGATGATCAAGACAAACAAGCATCCACCCACGAAGATTCTCATGACCGAGATCCGAGCACCGCCAACCCTCAAAGGACTTTCTAGTAATCTCTCTCCTTACCATTGGATCTAGAAACAACCATAAAGGGAATATTGGGCCAGAAAGCCCATTTCAAGTAGGACCTATAGGTAAAAAGGTATAAATACACATTGTTCTATGCATTGATTACACATTAAATATTCTATGAATCCTCTAACATCCCTAGCACTAACTTAGGCATCGGAGTGCCTTTTGCAAGCACCCATGCGCCGTCCTCGGAGCCTCACCGGAGAAAGAATATTCATCTCGACCGTCCGACACCAGAGCCATCCAGTAGACTTGTGGAATACAATTTGGTCCCCTAAGAACAATTGATGTCCCAACCACACCTAAGTGTACAGCCACCAATGACCCTTTGGGCCGGATACCCTCCATTATAGTATGCGGCCACCTATAATTCTCTAAACCGCATACCCTTCACCAAACCTAAACGTCCTCCCCCACGACAAGCGGCCATCAGCGACCCTATAAGCCGCAGACAATTCCCTAAAAGCTGCATACTCTAAACCAAAGCACTACAGTCCAAGGATGAGCAGCCTGAGCTCAATCACCGATTAGATGGTCAAGACAAATAAGCATCCACCCATGAAGATTCTCATGATCGAGATCCAAGCACCGCCAACCCTTGAAGGACTTTCTGGTAATCTCTTTCCTTACCATTGGATCCAGAAACAACCATAAAGGGAATATTAGGCTAGAAAGCCCATTTCAGGTAGAACCCATAGGTAAAAAGGTATAAATAGCACATTGTTCTATGCATTGATTACACATTAAATATTCTCTGAATCCTCTGACATCTGCACTGACTTAGGCATCAGAGTGTCTTTTGCAGGCACCCCTGCGCCGTCCTCGGAGCCTCATCAGAGAAAGAATATTAATGTCGTACGTCCAACACCAGGGCCGTCCAATAGACTTGTGGAATACAATTTGGTCCCCTAAAAACAATTGATGTCCCAACCACACCTAAGTGTATGATCACCAATGACCCTCTAGGTCGGATACCCTGTAACGGATACCCTCCATTATAGTATGCGACCACTTGTAATTCTCTAAACTGCATACCCTACACCAAATCTAAACGTCCTCCCCCACAACAGGCGGCCATCAGTGACCCTATAGGCTGCATACCCTGAGCTACATGCCTTTTTCTGAAGTATGCGGCCGCAGACAGTTCCCTAAAAGCTGCATACTCTGCACCAAAGCACTACAGTCCAAGGACGAGCAGCCTGAGCCCAATCACCGATTAGATGGTCAAGACAAATAAGCATCCACCCACGAAGATTCTCATGACCGAGATCCGAGCATCGCTAACCCTCGAAGGACTTTCTGGTAATCTCTCTCCTTACCATTGGATCCAGAAACAACCATAAAGGGAATATTGGGCTATAAAGCCCATTTTAGGTAGGACCCACAGGTAAAAAGGTATAGATAGCACATTGTTCTATGCATTGATTACACATTAAATATTCTATGAATCCTCTGACATCCCTAGCACTGACTTAGGCATCAGAGTGTCTTTTGCAGGCACCCCTGCACTGTCCTCGGAGTCTCACCGGAGAAAGAAGATTCATCTCGACCGTCTGACACTAGAGCCGTCCGGTAGACTTATGGAATACAATTTGGTCCCCTAAGAACAATTAGCTCCCACCGTGGGGTCCGAAGAGTATTTTGCGAGTTCCCAGCTCTTTCACCCTGACACAATGGTATCTACAAGAGGCAAAGGAGCCGAAGTCCCCACCAGACGCACCACACTTGAGATGGGGGATGCCGGCCCCTCGTCTAACATATCGTGCATCCTAAAAGCCCAAGCTAGGATGCAACTGGAGTTCGCAGAGTACAAAAAGAGGAATGCGGACGTATTGGAAGCCCCAAGAGAGGAAAACTCCCAACTCAGGAGGAGGATTGAAACAGACAAGGCAATGGGAGGGCCCAGACCCGTACCATCCAGAGCAGACCCCTCTAGCACTAAGGAGGAAAGTGAATACAGACCTACAGGCCACACAACTGGTGGCAACTACAACTCTTTCACCTCCAGAAGAAACCGCAAACACCCATTCGTTGACAGAATTATAGAAACACCACTCCCTCATAAGAGGAAAGCACTGACTGTCACCTACGACGACACCACCGACTCGAATGAATTCATATTCGTTTACACCAACCAAGTCACCCTTTCCTGTGTTGTGCAAATCTTTTTTTCGCGCTTAGAGGATCAGCATTGGAGTGGTTCATGAGCTTACCCCCATACACCATAGACTCTTTCAATACTCTCACTGCTACTTTCACAACCCAGTTTGACACCAACCGTCGGCACGACACCTCATTGCTGTCTCTTCTAAACCTCAGACAAGAAGAAGGGGAGTCCCTCCACACTTTCATTGACAGGTTCGGTGTGATCGCCATGAAAATCAAAGACCTCACCCCTAACCTAATCTTGCACTACATGATACTAGCACTAAAACCTAGCCCCTTCATAGACGAACTCGCCATGCGTCCGCCGTTGGGGAAAGAGAGCATCGACGTTCATTCGAGTTAAGGAAATGCGACATTACCAAGACAAAATCAAACCCCCCAACCCAAACGGAGACAAGAAGGAACAACCGAGACCCATCTGCACGCGACCAAACTCGCCCCAGAGAAAGAAAACTGGCCAGATAATCCAACTACGCCCCCCTCAACGCCCCCAAGTCCTGCATCCTCGATGAGGTCTTACAAACGACACTCATTCCCCCACCCAAAAAGTTCCAGAACCCGCCCAACGTGGATTTAAGCAAATACTGCCACTACCACTAAAACAATGGCCATACAACAGAAGAGTGCGACACCCTCCAGGACAAGATAAAGGACCTAGTGCGTGCCGGTCACCTACGACACTATGTTAGAAATACCACAGAGGGGAATCCCCGACCCCAATACGACAGCGGAAGGAAAACCAAAGAAATGAGCCCAGGAGAAAACCCAAAAGGAACCAAAACATCGAAAGAAGAAGGGAGGAGACGCGACAAGATAGGAGACGCCTAGAAGACAGGCCTCCCTTGAGAGGGACGATCAACACCATTTCTAGAGGATTCGTAGGAGGAGGATCCTCCTCATCTTCGAGGAAAAAGCACCACAGGGCCGTCCAATCGGTTCACGCCGTATCCAGAGGTCCACGAAGAAGAATGCCACCAATAACTTTCAGTGATTCTGATTTCTGAGGGATAGATCCCAACCAAGATGATCCTGTTGTCATAACCGTGGAGCTCGAGAATTTCGCAGTTAAAAAGGCATTAATCGATCAAGGCAGCTCTGTGGACATTATCTACTAGAAAACTTTCCAGCAGCTCCAAATCCCCGCCGCAGACTTCACCCCTATTACTAACCCATATATGGTTTCTCTGGGGAGAGGGTACCAACGCGAGGTTATGTGGACCTCCACACAACCTTTGGTGAGGGGAGACAAACCAAAACCATCCCAATTCGCTATCCCGTAGTAGATGCCCACACCTCTTACAACATGTTGTTGGGACGTCCCTCCCTAAATTCCCTCGGAGCCATAGTCTCCATACCACACCTCGCTCTAAAGTTCCCTTCCGCATCAGGAGACATCCTGACAATACATGACAATCAGAAAGCAGCCAGAGAATGCTACCTAGCCAGTTTAAAGCTCCCTTATCCCCCCCTCACGACCAACAATATAGAAAAAATAACAGCCCAAACAGCCACAACTCTCCAAGCAATAGACCTAGACCCTAGAATCAACAACGAGTCAAGGATAGAACCAGTTGGGGAAACCAAACCCCTCGCCTTAGGCCAACCAGACCTTTATCTACAAATTGGAACCACCATAGAAAGCCAAGGAGAGAGAGAGTCATCAAGATACCCTCAAACAAAACTCAGATCTCTTCGCCTGGACAGCGGTAGACCTTCCAAGAGTCAACCCCAGAGTTGCCGCACACAAACTCTCCGTGTTCGTAGAAGCCAAACCAGTCTCCTAAAAGAAAAGAAAGCTAGGAGAAGAACGGAGATAAGCGACCAAATCCGAAGTAGAAAAACTCATAAAGGCAGAATTCGTAGGAGAAGCACAGTACACCACTTGGATGGCCAACGTCGTTCTGGTTAAGAAATAAAACGGCAAATGGTGCATGTGCGTCGACTACACTGATCTGAACAAGGCATGCCCTAGAGACGCCTACTCGCTGCCCAACATAGACCGCCTTGTAGATGGAGTTGCATGACATGACACCCTAAGCTTCCTAGACGCATATTCAGGGTATAACCAAATACCGATGGTACTAGGAGACGAGATCAAAACCGCCTTCATAATAGAAGAAGCCAACCTTTATTACAAGGTTATGCCCTTCGGGCTCAAAAACGTTGGCGCAACCTATCAAAGACTGATGGACAGAGTGTTCAAACCGTTACTCAGAAACAATGTCGAGGTATATGTTGACGACATTGTAGTCAAATCCCCCAACCCCACCCAACATGCCCTAGACCTCACCAAAGTCTTCAATGCCACACGAAAATACAACCTACGCCTCAACCCAGAAAAATGCACTTTCAGCGTCGACGGAGGCAAGTTTCTAGGTTTCATGTTAACACGACGCGACATTGAAGCCAACCCTGAAAAATGCCAAGCCATAATAGACATGCGCAGCCCCAACAATGTTAAGGAAGTGCAAAGGCTAGTCAGAAGGTTAACAGTCATTGCTCGCTTCCTACCAAAGCTCGCAGATAAAACCAAACCTATGATCAACCTGCTGAAGAAATCCACCAAGTTTGAATGGAACGAAACATGTCAGCAAAACTTCGACCAACTAAAACAAATATTAGCCACACCCCCAATCATGAACAAGCCCCAAACCAAACTGCCCTTGCTAGTGTATATTGCAGCATCCCCCAACGCCATAAGTGCGACACTCGTCCAAGAACTAGACAGCACCCAACAGCCCATATATTTTGTCAGTTGCATACTTCAAGATCCCGAAACTAGATACCAAATGGTAGAAAAAGTGGCCCTCACACTGATCACAACGACACGATGCCTCTGACCATATTTCCAAACACATCCAATTATCGTAAAAAGAGACTACCCCATCCAAAAAATCCTCCAAAAACCCGATCTAGCTGGAAGACTTTCATCATGGGCAATCAAATTGTCTGAATTCAACATCCAATACGAGTCACACGACCCCATTAAGGCGCAATGCCTAACCGATTTTGCAAATGACTTACAACAACAACAACCCTAGCTGGAATTGTGGACCATGCACATAGATGGCTCATCTAATACTAATGGCACAGGAGCAGGCATCGTCCTCGAAGGCCCAGGGGGCATACTCATTGAGCAATCACTCTGTTTTAACTTCAAGACATCGAATAACCAGGCTGAGTACGAGGCCATTGTCGTAGGGCTGCACCTAGCCTTGGAGATGGAAGCCAGGCACCTCCTATACAAAATTGATTCCAAACTTACCGTCAGGAACCTCACAGGCGAATATCAGGTCAAAGACGACCTCCTGTCATAGTACTACCACCTAGTGATGAACCTAGTTGAAAAGCTGCAAGAGTTCAAGATCGAGCACGTACCTCGGAGCTGCAACGCTAGAGCCGACCTCTTATCCAAGCTAGCAAGCACTAAAAAGAAAGGAAGATACAAGTCCTTGCTACAACAAACACTTGCCTCCCCTTCTATCTAGACACAGCCAGAGTGTTTCGAGGTCACCATCAACGAAACGTGGATGAGCCCATTCATCACATACCTAGAAACAGGGGAAGTACCCATAAACCAAGAAAAAAGGATGGATCAGAAAGGCAGCAAGGTACACATTGATAGCCGGAGAGCTCTTCAGATGAGGTTTCAGCAAACCACTGCTCAAATGTATCACAAACGATAAAGCGTCTTACATCATGCAAGAAATCCATGAGAGCAGTTGCGGATACCATTCCGGCCTCAAAACAATGGCTGCACGCATCCTACAAGCCGGGTACTTATGGCCTACAATGGAACACGATTGCACTAACTTTGTCAACAAATGCAAAGCCTACTAGAAACACGGACCCTGCTCCCACCTACGCCACGAAGAACTCTACCACATTTTATCACCATGGCCATTTTCTAAGTGGGGTATGGACATCGTGGGACCCTTCACACCCGGTAAAGGGCAAGTTAAATTCCTCCTGGTTGTAGTCGACTACTTCTCAAAATAGATCGAAGTCGAGCCACTCGCATACATCACGGCCAAACAGGTTCAACGATTCGTCTAGAGAAACATTATTTGCATATATGGCGTACCACATACCATTATCACTGATAATGGTCGACAATTCATCGATAAAGGCTTGATGGAGTTCTACCGGAACCTCAATATCCAGCACATCACAAGCTTAGTTGAACATCCGCAAACCAATAGGCAAGCGAAAGCCGCGAACAAAGTCATATTAGGCCAGCTAAAGAAAAGACTCGACAGAGCTAAGGGAAAATGGCCAGAAGAGCTAACAGAAATACTTTGGGCGTACAGGTGCACACCCCAATCCTCAACAAAGGAAACACCTTACAGTTTGGTCTACGGTACTGACGCAATGATACAAGTAGAAATCGACGAACCATCCATCAGGAAAACACAGTTTGAGCACGAGTCCAACAAAGACTACATGAACACAAGCCTAGACCTATTCGTAGAAAGAAGAGAGCGGGCAAACATCCAAGATATGGCAACCAAACTACGTGCGGCAAGAAATTAAAATTCGAAGCTCAACCCTCAGTCTTTCCATAAAAGAGACCTCTTTTGGAGAATGGCAAGCCAGGCAAGGAAACATGACAGCAAGTTCTCACCAAACTGGGAGGGACAATTCCGCGTACTCCAAGAAATTCGCAATGGCACATACCAGCTAGAACAGCTATCAAGGGAACCATTTCCAAACACTTGGAACATTTCGCACTTGAAATTTTATTTCAGTTAAATGTATTCAGACCGTTGTAATCCAAGATGTACTATTTCCTAACCTGACATTTTTTACCTAAGGAGGGTTTTGGCCAGGCAGGTTTTAACGAGGCATCTATCCCCATTAATGAGAATTTCAGGATTACACATCAAAACGACATTAACGAACATCAAAATGACAATCACTACTTTAAACAACCAGGGCACGACAACATAAAACACAAATCGAAAGCATTCAAAATATCGCGTATCAAGATAACAGAAATATACCTCTACATTTTAAACAAATCACACATAAACATCAAGTAAGACAAGAATTAACCAAGAAGCTCAAACACATTTTCCATTAAACATCTAAGTCCGAATATCTATTTTTACAAAACCACGCACATCACAACCACATAACTACATACAAAAAACATGTTCGACGCCCTCGGCCCCAATTACTAAATAAGTCAAAAGTAAAAAACAATTTGCGTCCTAGGCCCCATTAACTAAACTAGGCTAATCTTCAACAACCTCGTCATTCGCCTCCTCGGCAACTTCAACATCTTCTGCTTCCTCCACCTCTTCGTCCCATCCTCCCCCTCTGGAACCACCCCACCAACATTAGCAGGAGGAGTCGTCACCATAGTATCTTCGTTAACCACAGTTGCTGCCTCGTGCTTGGCCTTAAAACGACTAATCCCCGCGACGTCTAGCATACGGTTATCATACACGTCCAAATTCACGATAAAGCGACAATCAATGACAGAAACCTCCCTATACAAAAAATCCGCCTGGCCCAAAGCCTTCTGAAAGCCATTGACATGCTCATTATACACGGCCTGTTGAAGACCATAAATCTCGTTGGCTGCCTCTTCCACTGTAGCATCCTTCGCAGCAGTCATCTCGTCCAGCTCAACCTGCTTTGCCTTCAGCTTCTTCTCCACACCCATAACACTCCCTTTCAACCTTTTCACCTCGACCTCTAACTTCCTCTTCTCATCAGCCTAGACTAATTGGTCACGATCCCTCTGGCTCTTCAAGGAAGCAATCTCCTCAGACAGCTTCTTCTTGTCCCCTACAGCCAATTCCTCTTGCAACATAGTAGCCACCCTCTTACTCAACACCACCCCGCGAGCCAAGTACTCGCTCATAGCTCGCATAATCAACATCGGAACCGCCTCCTCCACAACTGCTACCTCAGTGTCACTAAGCTTGATCACCACGCCCTTCCTCATCTACATCCTAGTTTTTTCAAAACCCCCAAGGGCCAGGTTAGTGAACCCACTAGAACCAACACCACCGGTCTTTCCCAACACTTTTCATCTTCGATGGAGCCGGCCTCTTACCAACTAGCGGACGATAAGTATCAACGACAGGACCAGCAAGATTTGGAGCCTGCGACTGACCTTCGCCCTTCGCTACATTTGCCATCTTGTCCTTGATCTTTGCAAACAAGTCAACTTCTCCACCAACTTTCTTCGCATGATGTGCCATCACACCTGCACAGAGAAATTTTTTTTCAGATTAGTTCAACAATAGAACAAAGGAAACACAAGAACGTACCGCAAAGATCGTTGCCCGGATTATCCGTTAGATAATAACAAACAACCCACTTCCCCGGCACCCTAATCGGTAACGTCTTTAACACATCCACCACCCACCGACTATCCACATCCAGCATCTCTTTAGTCATTGCATCCTTCTTAGTAGTCGAACTCGTCCAATAAAAAGGAAACTTAGGACGCCCTCCATCATCATAATATAACGAATGCCCGGTAGGAAGCACCCTCACACGAAAGAAACCGTCTTTGAACTTCTTAAAGGACTGAGTGAAACCATCCAGCAAGCTGATCTTAGCCCTCCCGACCAACAACAACCACGATAAGGGTTCCTTCGAACGAGTAACGTAAGAATAAAGGAAGCTCTCTAGAGTCGGCGACAAAGACAATGCCTTACAAATCAGCCAAAAGGCTTGTAAGCTTCCCCAACTGTTCAGATGTAGTTGCGTTAGTGTCACATTCAATAAACGAAGAACTCCCATGGTAAACTCGTCTAACAACAAAAGTACATGCAGCTTCGTGAACATTCAAGCATACATGTAAAAGAAGTCACCCTCCAACCCCTAACGAACATGGCACACAGCCTCCACAACACTCACCCACTCAATTGCAACCGTACTCGGGTCGGCCCCCCTTTCAAACAAATATATATTTATCAGCCAATACCGAAGGAGCCTAGACCATCGATACTTTGAAGAACACGTCCTAACTCCTTCAGACACCCACTCATATCCATCCTTCCTCGGCCAAAGTGATTCAACGTGCTCAATAGCCGGATCCTCACGTACCTCCCACTCCGTCTTAATGTGCAAAGATTCAGATGAACTAAAAAATTCTAACCTAAGACCCACAAAATCCGCCCCTGAATCGCCCGAATTAGAGCCACTAGAAGAAGTAGTCGACATACCTCACAAGTCGGACAACGACAAAAAGCAAAAAAGCAGAAAACAACGACCACAGTAAGCACAGAACAAAGCAAGAACTCCAGGAAAAAACTACAAATAAAGAGCAAATGAGCCACGCCCATATTTAAAGACCACGCTTGAACCTCCTCACCTTCACTTAAATCTCTCCAAAGCCAAAAGCCCAACCACCAAACAGGACAACCAACAGTCACGTCCTTTCAACACACCTAACCCCTGACCAAATGTCAGAACAAACATAGTGGCACCACTCATAAAGATAGCGGCCCAGTTTCGACGCAAAAAACATAGCGGCACTACTCACAAAGATAGCGACCCAGTTTCAACGCAAAAAAAAAAAAAGCGGCACTACTCACAAAGACAACAACCCAGTCAGACGCCACAAACGCAATGACACCGCTCAAACCACCCAAGGATAGCAGCCCAACTTCGAGCAACACATCACGACCCTGCTCACCCTGACCGTAACACGACCAGTGACAAAGTTAAGTCTATACGTCACTTCATTTTTCAAGACTGGGAGGCTGGTATGTCCATAAGGTACACGGCCAAAGGCCACAAATGAAAATTGCAAAAAACAAAACACAACAGCAAGGCACTTATGCAAAGTCTATACGTCACTTCATTCCTCAAGACTAGAGGCTGATGTCCCAACCACACCTAAGTGTACGACCACCAATGACCCTCTAGGCCGCATACACCGTACTGGATACCCTCCATTGTAGTATGCGGGCACCTGTAATTCTCTAGACTGCATACCCCGTACCGGATACCCTCCATTATAGTATGCGACCACCTGTAATTCTCTAGATCGCATACCCTACACCAAACCTAGACGTCCTCCCCTACAAGACGCGACCATCAGCGACCCTGTAGGCCGCATACTCTGAGCTACATCCCCTTCTCTGAAGTATATGGTCGCCGACAGTTCCCTAAAAGTTGCATACTTTGCACCAAAGCACTATAGTCCAAGGACGAGCAGCCTGAGCCCAATCACCGATTAGATGGTCAACACAAATAAGCATCCACCCACGAAGATTCTCATGACCAAGATCCGAGCACCGCCAACCCTCGAAGACTTTCTGGTAATCTCTTTGCTTACAATTGGATCCAGAAACAACTATAAAGGAAATATTGGGCCAGAAAGCCCATTTCATGTAGGACCCACAGGTAAAAAGGTATAAATAGCACACTGTTCTATGCATTGATTACGCATTAAATATTTTATGAATCCTTTGACATCCCTAGCACTGACTTAGGCCTCAGAGTGTCTTTTGCAGGCACCCCTGCGCCGTCCTCGGAGCCTCACCGGAGAAAAAAGATTCATCTCGACCGTCCGACACCAGAGTCGTCTAGTAGACTTGTGGAATACAATTTGGTCCCCTAAGAACAAATCATATTAAACATATATTTCTTAATATTATAATTTTTACATGTGATTGCAAAAAATTGGAAGATTGAAAAAATTGGAAGATTGAAGATGAGATCCAATATATAACAATATCTAAAAATATATCATAATATCTAACAATTTCCAATATAAAAATTTTATTGAATAATTTATTTATCAGATTTTATATTTTAAAAAATCTTTTTAATAAAATAAATAAGGCTTAAATACCTTTTTGGTCCTCATTTTCGTAGTGTTTGTTGCGAATGGTCCTCATTTTCACAGAATGTTTAAAATGGTCCTCATTTTTACCGAATGTTTAGAATGGTCTTCGCAATTCGTGTTTTATTTGGTCCTTTTCTGTAACGCCGTTTAAATCATTAACGGAGCATTGTACATGTGAAACGATTTGTATTAGGGTGTATTACGTGTACTGTACAAGTGGCTTAATTAGATATTTGGGGATAAATAAGTGAGCTAGAGTTTTGGTAGGGAATGTTTGGGTAGTTGGTGAGTTTTGGCAATCTTGTTTCTCCATTCCCAATTGGTATTGCTGCAATCTTCTTCTTCCTGCAATCCCATTATATAGGTATGTACGGTCCCAATCTTCTTCCTTTACCTCTGGTTGTAATCGTTGGAGGCAACCGTGTTGTATCACTTCGTGCACTATTGGTGGTTCACCGAGAAACGAATTAACCCCGATTTGTAGTTGCGGAGAGATGACTGCTTTGAGGATGGCAAGAACTCCAAAGAATATTGGTAGAAAATTTTGGGTACAATCTATTTTTATTTTTGTGTTAATAATAAATGGGTTTTAATTTTTGGTTTATTGATTTACAGAGTGGTGGTTCCAATAATGTGGGCTGCAACTTTTTCAAATGCTGGTGTTAATGAAAAGGATGTCATCATCATGACACAAATGAGGCAGATTAATGATTTGGAGAAGTCATTGAAGGTTGCTGAGAAGAGGCTGCAATTAGTAATAGGGTTCACTTGAGTTGTTATTGTATTATTCGT
>Ga0214544_1005465_pt1 | contig 24574 bp, 26 predicted proteins | sample CNSS3metaG_FD_160074 | JGI IMG/M metagenome (GOLD analysis project Ga0214544, IMG submission 160074) | Root nodule microbial communities from cowpea collected in UCLA plant growth center, Los Angeles, California, USA - CNSS3 | ecosystem: Host-associated > Plants > Roots > Nodule | place: USA... | reverse complement strand
CACTTTCACGTTTTTAATCTTTGCTTGCATTTTATATGCTTTCGGTCTTTAATTTCTGAATACTTTAAATTGCATTTTTTGGTTTCTGCCTTTAACTTTAAGGCAATTTAAATTTCCTTTAGTGCATTCAAAATTTAAATTCATTTTCGATTCTTGATTCATTGGTTGAGCTTGGGTTCAATATCTGCACACAATTAGGTTTCCTCTTGGAAATCACGTGACCCCAAAGTGAGCATAATTTATCGGGACGTCTTCTCGAGTGTGGATGAATTCATGTTCAGTCGCTGCAATTGTTCTAAGTTTAGCTTATTCCAATTCTCCAGCATTTTAAGTTTCCTTTACTGCTTTCCAAGTTTCAATTCTTGAGCATTTTGCTTGATGTTTGAAGCTTGGAGAAGGTGTTTGTGGTTGATAGGGTTGTGCTACCACTAAAGTTTGATCTTTCTCAAGCTTTTTGGTTATGGCTGGTGGTTTTTCAGGTCTACAAGAGGTGTCTTGATGTGCTGGTTTGATTCTTGTGTGATTCAAGTGTATTTTGTATGTGTTTTTGCATATTTTGAAAGTGTAAGGGTGTAAACTTTGTAAATCTTTTCAAATAGTGCAAAGTCAGGCTCGGGTTGCCTTGACAAACTGGATGCAGCTTAGGTTTGATTGAACCAGTATAAAAATCTTTTGCATTGCTCTTTTTCTATAACCCTTCTCTCGTGCATTCTAATTTAAAGATTAAACAATTGTGATATAAACCATTTTTTTAACATTCTTGTGAGACTTGGTGTTATCTACAACATTGATCATGTTTGTATAACTCATTGGAACATATCTTGACTGATCTTTCATACTGTTCTTGCTTTAAATTAGAAATTCACATTTTTACATTTTTCCCAGTATTTTAGTCGATTGTTTTTGTGATTCAATCGGTTGATTTATCAGTACTGCATCTATTTAGTAAAATCAATCAGTTAACTTTGTTGTTTTTTAAAAGTGTCTAGTCTAGGAGTGTTTGCATCCATACTTGGTGATCAAATTGATTCAATTAAAAACTGTTTTAGGCTTTTTAAAAGCCACCTTATTTTTTAACCAGCCAATTCACCCCCTTCTTGCATTTCAACCATTTCAAAACTTACACTAATAAAAACATTAACACACTAATTGCTAATAACACCACAATAACCTCCTGACTTTTGCACTCTTAAAACATACCAAACAACAAGATAACTACTCATAAAATCTACCATAAATAGTAACTATCACATTTAAGTTTACCCGACAAAATTCCCCTATAAACTTAATGGCTTCTTCTATCATCCCTCACAATTTTTGTATCCTTCAACCTAGCTTTCCACATGCATTAACTTTACTCCTTTCATGATTTATCGGGTTCTTCACTATCTTGGTGGCCAGCTTGTTCTATGTTTTGGTTGACTTCTTCTTAACCTTAGCCGACTTGTCCCTAATCAAGTTCTTTTTTTATCTTTGTGGTCGAGCTCCTTTTGAGAGATCAGATAATTTCATGCCCACTTCACACCAAATTCATCATCCATTTCGAGTAATCACTTCTCATCTTGTACTTCCAGTGCATCTCTAAGATTTTTCTCGACTTGCAACTATTCTTCCAATCTTGAAACTTATTGTTCAAGTTCCATCTACTACTTATGCAAAGCCAACATCCTTCTCTCCTCTTCAATTCCTTGTTGCAAAAACTCTTTTTGCAATCTTTAACCTATGGCTAACAAGTTCATCTTCTTCCAAATTTGACACATTCACACTCCCTAAGAAGTTATGTAAGTTGTTTACATGCTCCATTGAGCTACTCGATCTCCCCACCAAGTTTTGCTCTACTAAGCTCTCAACATGCTCTATCGAGCTATATGAGTTTTTTTGGGACCTTACTGAGTTTTTTGAGCTCTCCATGTGCCTTACCAGGTTATTCCCGTTACTTGAACAAGTAGGGTATTTTTCCAAATCATTCAATTTCATGTGCTTGTGCCCAAGCTCATGTTAAGATTGGCACCCGAGTATCCAAGCTCGAAATGATCGGCCCCTGAACTTAGATCAAAAACACTACGTGTTTCTCTTTAACATCCTTTCTGAGAAAGTTGGTTGTCTATTCTCTTCCATTCTCAGATCAACAATTTTAACCAAAATGCCAGACTTATCGTTAAAGCATTTATCCGAGTAATGGCCATATTTGCCAAACTTAAAACATTCAACATTTGAGTTGCTCGACCGACCTCCTCTCCATGGACCTCATCCTCTTCTGTGCCAATTTTGTTAGTCGGATTGTTCTGTCCCTTCTTCCAATCCACAATTTCTACCACCAGGATCGCTTCCTCTACTTGCCTCAATATTGTCTTCTACCACGAAAGATGGTGATTCCCTCACAAAGAGTTGGTTATATCAACTTGCGATTGACACCTTGCTACCTTAGGCCTCGATTTATCCAAGGTGAGAATTTGTTGAGGTGGATGGTACAATAAGCTTCCAACATGCATAAACATGTAATCTTATTGGGCCGAAGTGGGCAAACCAATTTAAAACATTTTTTTTATACAATGCTTTGACTAGCATAGAACAATAAATCACATGGAAGAAAATCTTAGTGGCCAAAAAATAAACTTTGTAAATAGAAAATCTTGGGAGCATTTAGTATTTTTTTTATTTAAAAACTGATACTGGGTATCACAAATCACTTTCATATCTCAGCTATGCCAATATCCCAAACCACATCACTTGAAAAAACATTATTAAAATGAAAAGCAATAAAGAATAACAAATCATAAGGGGACTAGACCAAACTCATGACAAAAAAAAAAATACAAGACAAGCTTAAGAAGTTAAACACCCCTATACATATGAAGTTGACACCTATTATTAAAAACATATCCAAACTAATTTAGGAGGCATAAAAGAATACCATTTAAATTCTTCTCTATTCACAAGGCCAATTTTGACCAATTTATACACACAATGGTTCCATTCCCTAAAAATATTTGAAAATTTAAATTTCCTCCATTTGCCTCTTAGAATCCATGGAACAATCTTTTGTGAAGCTTTTCGGTTCCCCAAATCCTCTTTTTAAACTCAATTAACACACTTCATTGGTTCATATGTGTTCCTTAGACTTATCTGGGTTGACTTCTATGTTGCATTAGTTTAGGGGGGAAATCGGTATTTTTGTTTGGTAATGCCTTTATGACAAGGGAATCTATCAAATTGGTGCCATTGTTAGGGATTACACGCCATTTACACTCATTGATTGAATTTCTTTCCTTTGTTTCTACATAACATCTTTCCCATTAAATAATCAACTTTATATGGAAGTTATTCAAAGTTTGATCATGCTCAACAACATAATTTTAACATGTATTATGATCAAAATGAGTTGTAGTTTTCTTAGCCATATTATCAATAATCATTCCAACCATATTTTGATATCTTATGCATTCTTGTGCCTTAGTCTTTCCAACAGCTACAACAATTTTCTTAGCCATACTATGCCTTTCTTTTGAACCACATTGTAAGCAACCAATGCCTTATTATGAGTCATAATGTGAGAAATTTCCATAATCTTTGGTCCAACATTTTTAATCACAACTGTAAAGACTTTGTGAAGCATCTTTAAAGGAATGGAAGACAAAGTTTCAACAAGGATGTAGATGTTCAGAATATAAAAAATCAATTGGATCAACTAAAGGTTATGTGGAATAACATAAAGCAATGTTTAAAGTTAAATGAACCATCACAACAAGAAATTATGCAACTCATGATAAAAGAAGAGGAAGAAGAATTAAAATGAAAACCACTTCCAGAATTGGAGGAAGAAAAAAATAAGAAAAAATTGTATTTTCATAAAATATTATTACATGTAGTTGTAATTCTAGCATTTGTTTAATTTGTATTGAAATTAACTCTACAACGATTGTCATTTTAGATCTCGAATCTATTTGGCTATTGTGAAGACCTCATCAATAGTTTGTTTCCTCTTGACATGCGACATTTGTTGGGTCGCCTATTGTTAAACTATATTTGTCGCGCTAAAATTTATAAAATAAATCCAAAATCCCTCTGATGGAGTATAGGGAAACACTAGGTATCAAATCCAAGGAAATGGTTCTTCTTAAGCTTAGCTTACAAAATTTAAGTATTGTTAAGAAAAAATAGAAAGAAAACAAAAGGTGGAAATATTAAAAATTTTAAACTAAGTAAATGCCGAATTTATTCAATTAAAATTATATAAATGCATGATTGAAACTAAATTAAGATATGCTTGAATGCAATGTATGGGTTAAGTCTATAGAAAAGAAAACGTGAAAAGTAAAATGCAAGGAAATAATGGGAATGGAAAGTGAATTCAAAATGGAATGAGGAAGAATCTAAGTGAAGGGTGTGATGTAGAACTTTAGAGTGGAATAATGTTGATATGCATCAAGAATTTAAGCAATTTGTGCAATGCAAATGAAAGTATACATGAACCCAATTGACAATAGAATTTGATTTGTGATGGTAGCTAACCAATCAAATTACAATAGCATCACACCCACAATAATTCACTCAAATGTAGGTTTTAATTTATGCAGAAATGTAAAGGCAAATGCAAATGTTCCAACAATGGTAGAACCTATCTTAACTACTGAAAATGTGAAATCACAATCACTTTACAAGTGTGAATACAGAATGCAATTAATCTAAGATGTTGGATGTAATCTCATGCAATTTAAGTGGAAATTAAGCTACCTAGGCATATGCATAATATGTCATTGTAGGACACTGATGCATAAATCTAGAATGCAGTAGAAATTAGAATATGCATGTAACCAATTGATAGCAAAACTAGTGTGCTTTGATGCAAATATGTGAAGATAAAAGCATAATATAGATGTAATGTGATCCCAATAAGGCTTATAGCTTGGGCAACGCCTAGGCCCAAATCATGCTCAAGCTCAATCCATGGCCATCATGCACCTTCAAGTCCAAGCCCATCAAGAGGCCCAATAACAAGGGGCATGCTAAAAAAGATCAAATTGGGCTTCATTCAAGATGGCCCAAACCCACATGGACTTCTCATACTCTTCACATGGGCCAAAGAAGATGTGAAGATTTGAAGAGGTGTCTCAAAGAGCAATAGAATAACAATAATATTGGCCCATTGTTTAGGCTTTGCTTTCTAGAATAATAAGTCAAACAATGAGTAGTTAAATTGATAAAATTGGCCTTGACTAAGCCCAATAGGATATTTGGCCATGAGCTATCAAAAGAGCCAAGGTGGACTAAGTGGAAGTCAACACTTCTTCCTACACCTCATGAATCCAAAGCATCCAAGGGTTAGGAATGCTTCCTCCTTTTCCAAGGCATCATCCAATGGCCAAGATCAAGCCTTCTTCTCCAAGTTAGCATCAAAGGCCAAGATGCTTTCTCCTTCTCATCCAAGGGTCAAGATTCCTCATGTGTAATGGCTTGAGTATAAAAGCCTTAATTTTTCAGCATTGTACTCACTCTTAAAATTTTATGCAATAGATGCTACTTGAGTTGAGAACACTCCTCCCTCTATTGCCTTTGAGAGTCACCCCTTTCTAGAGATTTCCTCTCTCTACCTTTAGCCACCTTCCTTAGGCTAGCATAGATTAGGAAATCCTATCACCTCCTTCACTTTACATAGCTTGCAAGTGCCGTCAAAACTTGCATCCATTCCTTCATCCAACTTTCGCTGCCATGGAGTTCTTCACGCACCTTTGGAGCTCCACCAAGATGTTTAATCTAGATATGTGTACACATGAACTATTGGGCATGTTTTGAAATTTAAATAATAGTAGAAGACCTAGTAGATACACATTAAATTGAATTTAGACATAGTAATGAAATGTGGATGCATGGATGCTCTATCATGAACTAGAATGGTGATTACTAAACAAACTTAGGAATGTAGGTGAAACTAGCTACAAATATGAATGAAAGCTAGATAGTTAACTTGCTCTGCAGCCACCCGAATTAAAAATATGTGTATGCAAAATGAAAATGGAGAATGACTTTAGAATGTTGGTGCATGACTTCAAATAAACTCAAAATGCTAAACTAAAATTCGAAATTTAATGCATGAGTGGAAACAAAGTTGGGTTTTCAAAGTGAGTAATTAAAAAACTAAATGACAACATGTGAAACTCCATGTTATAGCAGGAGGATGCAAGGGAATATGCATTAGAAGATTTTAATACTATGCACACCAACTATAAGCAAGAAGTTATCATTGTTGAATTCTACAAAATGCATGGAAATGAAATTTTCTACCACAACCACTAACAGAAAGCATGACTATGAACTAATTGCTACAAAAAATTTAAATCCAAGATATGAAAAGTAAACTTATGCAAGATCATAAAACAAAAATAAAGCATGTTAACAGAAAATTTGCCTAAATAGAAATGCACATTGCAGAGCAAACGTAAAATTGAAGACTGACTTAGTGATCAAGTAGGGATTTTTTTGCCCTCGAGAAGACATCTTGTAACTTTGTGCCCACTTTGGGGTCACTTGATTCCCAAAAGAAAACATTGAACTGTGCAAATTCCACCCAAACTCAAATCAATAATTCAAAAACATGAAACTGAGATAACACTTACAAGCAGTAAAGGAAAATTTAAAGGACTAAATTTAAAGACTGCAAAAAAATAAGTAAGTAAAACTCAAAACTATAAATTATAATGGAAATAGAATCAATGTATTTCATTGAAACTTTGGAACAAACACAAGAAATCAAGAGAAGAGTTCTAAAATAAAATTGGTTAAAAAGGCTCATTCAACAATCCCGACCACTTTATGCTTATGAAAGATCAAGTGGAGCTACCCACACACTAGGGAAAACCCAAACATTTAAGGCCACTGCTAAGACCCAATTGAGGGTTTGTAAATTTGTCCAACAAGTGCACTAGGTCAATTGTAGCACAACAAGGTTATATCCACATAGATATTGGTTTGATAAAGTAATAATCTATAATCCATTCAAGTTTCTAATAATAAAGTGATAAAGTTTTTATAATTAAATATAAGTTTGAATAATAATAAGATAAGTGATGTTAATTAAGGTGTAGGGATTGAACTTGGCTTCTTTCACTCAACTACACTACCGTTGATTCTGTAAGTATTGAAATGGTTGAAATGCCAAGAATGGGGTGGGGGTTGAATTGGCAAATTAAAAAATAAAGTGACTTTTAAAAAATTAAAAAAGTTTTAACCGATAAAAAATATATAGACAATCGATTGATTTCATTAAACAAATACAATACTGAGCAAATCAACAAATTGAATCACAAAAATAGCCAGTGAAAAACTAGGAAAACTACTAAAATGCAAATTTGTGTTTGAGACCAGAAACAACATGAAAGATCAACAAGATTGATTCAAATGAGTAATACAAATTTGAGCAAAGCTTCAGATCATGCTAGAACACATAAGAATGACAAAAGGATGGTTCAATTAATATTTCCTTAAACTTTAAAGTGCTAAACAAGTGAGAAGAGTTACAAACAAGCACAATGCAAAATATTTTTATATTGGTTCACTCAAATCTGAGCTACTTCCAGTTTGTCAAGGCAACTTGAGCTTGACTTTGCACTATTTCAAAAAGTTTACAGAGTTTACAAGATTACACTTTCAAAATATGCAAAACTACAACCTATGACTCTTGAATCACACAACAATCAACACAAACACAACAAGACTACCCTTGTAGACTTGGAAAACCACCAAGAACAATCTAGAAGCTTGAGAAAGATCAAACCTGAGTGCTGGCACAACCTAGCCTACCAAACCTCTTCCTCCAAGCTTTAAAAACCAAGCAGAAAGCTCCAAGAATTATCCAAGATCAATCTTCAACAGCTGCACATTTGTATGATCACGAAAGAGAGAGTATTCCACTTATTTCGAACAGTTTTCGCGCTCAAAATGGTAAGTCTTCTATCTCCTTCGAGAAAAATAGAACTTATAGCCAAACTGTTACAAAATTCAACAAGTTGATTTTCAAATCAATTGGTTGATTTCACTTACATTAGGTGAAATTAGTCGATTCCAACTGATTGAATATGAAACAATTAAAACTACTATAACGAACCTTTATAATCTGTTGAAAAGCCATTGAAAAGATTAAAAGACACCGGTCTTAGTTTCATCTTTTAATCCGTTGAAAAACATTCTAACAACTTAAAAGACATAACTAACACCATATACATCTATACAATGCTAAATGGTCTATAATATGATCTTCAATCTTCAAGCTTGTTTTCTTCATGACTAATCCAGATATAGCACACGCACATGAGGCTTGAACAACACGTGAAACATCAAATCTTCACATCTTCATAAATTTAAGCATGGTTCCAACATGTTCCAAGGTAATGGTTTTATATATCTTCATCAAATCTTCAAGCACCGAATCATCAAGACTGTTCTAACATATCCTTTATAAGTTATGTTATTTATCATAGTGTTCTTTGAAGTACACTTACTTGTAATTCTAATCTCATATCTGAGAATTAGAACTAAGGGGTGACAAACTCAGGATGTCCCCTTGCTGCTAGTAGAATGACAAATTTAGAAAAACATTAGGCCCAAGGTGTATGGCACAATCTCCTTAAAGCACCAGGCCCACCACCAAATCCTCAAATGATGATTATGCCATAACTGAAGGGGATGTTGATGCCAAACAACCATCCTGCATAATTTTGAAAAAAAAATACCATTTTTTAGCCTTGGCCAAAAACACACACCCTGATCCTAGAATGTAGGTAATCTAACCCTTCTTACTGATGAAAAGGATTCAAAAAATATGTGTGTGCCATGAAAGAAAATGGTGAACTATGAAATGGATGAAAAGGAACAAAGTTGGAGTATGCTGAAAGCATACCTAAAAATGCAGAATGCAACCAGAAAAGAAAATTGAAATTGAGACTCCTCAAATAGGAAAAGAATGTACTAAATCAATACAATGAGAGGTGTGCTCAAAGGAAATGTAATTGCAAAAGAAAATGAGTTGGAAGAGACAAACAACGTTGGGACAATGTAGGACTTTCGCGAGCTTGTATGGGGGAAGATATTACATTTGGTAATGGTAGATGTGCCTACTGATGTAATTGCTACTTTGATTCAATATTACGATTCGTCCTTGAGGTATTTTACCTTCTAGAATTTCTAGTTAGCCCCTACTATATAGGAGTTTAAGCGGATCCCAGGATGCCTTTTGGGAGATAAGAAGCCTTATTGCTTTTTAGGTTGTTATTCATCTACGTCAAAGCTTGATTTAGTGTTGAAAGTTGAAGAAAATGAGTTGTTAAAAAAGAAGAAAAATAGAAACAACATTGAAGAATTTTCTTTATCCTACTTGGAAGATATGGATGACTTAAGTGTTTATTTGCATGCTAATGCTCATATTGATTTCATAGTTGTTGATGTTTTTCATGTGAAATCTATTGAAATAGTTCATGACACTTTTGCAATTCATGATTTGAGTGGTGATACAATACCATTATCACACAACAATTAAGGCCACTCCTTATTATATTGTGTATAGACAATCTACCCTTGTATACCTCTCGTATCTTCCAAGGGAGTCGAAGATTGAATTAGTAGACAAAAGTCTGATAAAAAAAGAAGAGATGTTGGGGTAACTTAAATTTCATCTAAGGAGAGCTCAAGAAAGGATGAAACAAATTGTAGATAAGCACAGAAAGGACAAACAACATCACATAAGAGATCTAGTTTATGTCAAACTACATCCTGGTAAACAAATTTTGGTGGGTTAAAGGGGAAACATGAAGCTCAGTTCTCAATTCTTCAGTCCTTACAAAATTGTGGATAGAGTAGGAGCAATAACTTATAAATTGGAATGTCTATTATAGTTTAGAGTGCATAATGTTTTCTTTGTTTCACGGCTTATAAAACATGTAGGGAATATAGTAGATTCAAATTATTTTAGTATTAGAATGTTGTCAGCGCCAACACAAAAAAGAATTTTTTATATCTGTTATTTTGAGCTTTATACATTTGACACAAGTCTGACATTATAATTGGTGGCATAATTTTTCATCGATTCTTCAATATGACCAACGTAAATTTACGTCCAACCTTGTGAATGACCAATGCCAATTTAAGTCAAATGAAGGACTTTGATCAAGTTGAGGAAGAGTTGGTGAATAGAGAAGCTAAACTTTAGATAAAGATTATTCCATTCAGAAGAAGATTGAATTGTATAGGTTCAAGGGCATTGAAGTAGAAGTGCATTCACTTAAGTACCCTTGAACCTATACAACTCAATCTTCTCCTAAGTGGTCCAACCTCTATCCCAAATTTGTCAACTCAGTTTTTCAGTCGTTTTTAAGAGTTAAACAAAAACCAAATAATTTCCCCTAATGAAGTATAGGGAAATTGACTCGAGATCAAATCCAAAGAAATGGTGCGTATCGAGTTTAGTTTGCATAATTAAATCTTGCTAAAAAGAAAACAAAACTAAAAAAAGGGGAAAGAAAATAAAACAAAGAAAAGAAACTAAAGGAAAATTGATTTTATTCACTTGAAGACTAAATTAAATGCATGATAAAAAGTAAATAAAGATATGCATGGATGCAATGCATGAGATGCAAGCCTAAACTATACCATGAGATGCAGACCGTGAGATGGAATTAGAATGGGGATGTTGAAATGAATGAAACATGCGTATGTAGACTTGCCATGATAAAATATATGCAAAATTGGAGTGAAAACATGTGCGTGAATGGACTGTGGGTAACAAATTAATGGTGTAGCCATTTACTCAGCAAAACATAAATGCAGAGTGTCAATCAAAATGATCTATACGTGCAGCAAAATTGGTCCATGATAGCAGCAATAAAACTCAATACAAATCAAAGATGCAATTGAAATATGAATGCATGATTAGTGAGCAATGGCAGTAGAGAAACAGATTACAATAGTAACAACACAACTCTTGACAACAGCCAAATCATATGGCATCTATGTGTATGCAGAGATGATGCAGATGCACAAGATGCAAGGAAATGAGGAAACAAACTCAACTGTAATGAAGATGGATATATGGATGAAAGATGTATGCATTAACAGAATTGCCATGACAAATTTCCACTACAGGCCAAAATTTGCATCAGAAAAATAGATTTCATATAGCAGCAGAAAAACCATACATTGCCACTTCAGAATAATTGAATGTAGACATGTTATGCAAATTTCTAACTGAGTGCTAAATTATGAGCATGTGTAGAACCTATTCTATGGCGTTGAGCTTTATCTAATGCAATGCAACATGAAGTACAATACCTAACATATGTAGAGCTTCCCAAGCAATACCAAAGCAAGAGAAATCAAAACTAAAGATGTAAAACACCTAAACCAATTGCAGAATTTTATGGCAGACAACTTAAGGCAACTTATTCCAAATGTGATGAGTACAAAGATGATCTAAAATGCTGAACTGGAATTGGGAATGTGATGCATGAGTTAAAGCAATGTTAAGGTCTCAAATTGACTGATTCGAATATGAAATGACAGTAATGAAAATTCCACGTTAACGCATAAGTTAGCACTTAACAACAGCATAATTGTTGACCAAATTCTCACAAAAGTAAATAGAATCAATGCAGTGAAAATGTGAGTTCATATGCAAAACAAGACTAATGCAATTTGGATGCAGAATGCGTGAAAAGACTGATTCATGCATGCAATGAAGAAACTAGATCTTAGTAGCAAAAGTGATTCTCACTAAATTAACCAAATGCAGGTTCAAACACTACATGGCAGTAAGCAATTTCATAGCATGTCAATAACAAAATAACTCAGCAAAATTGCTAAGAAATAACACCAACAGTAGCAAACTTACTCAGACAGATTCTCAACAACATGGATTCAATGTAGAGGCCATGATAGTGGCATGCAAAATGTTGAATATTTACTCACAATAACTAAAAGATGCAACTGTTGGATTGCATTGGATTGCTCCTTCGTGCATTGACCATTCATTAGAAAAATTGGGTTATTCTTTAATGAAACGGTGTGTTGTGGATAAGGACTTGATCACACTTGCATAGGGCTGCTTCTGGAACAGCATCTTCAGGCCCAATTCTGTCGATTTAAACCCAACATCATTGATTCAACATTTGTGGTGCAAAAAGGTCTTTTTGCAATAACAAAAAGTTACCAAATGGGTAGAAATCTGACATAGTAAAACTGAAGGGCATCCTGGCAAAACGATATTATCTTACTAAAATAACCTTTTTATCACATTTTTAAGAAAAAAATATTTTTCTAAACACTTAACAAAAAATAATTAATTCAAGACAAACTAATGGCTATTTTTAACTAAAAAGAAAATTTTGGAAAGGAAAAATAACACAAAATGGAGTGCTAACAGGGATATTCATGCAAAGCCATGACTGAGTTCCCAAGAATAGTTACGGTCACAAATAAGAATGCAAACTTTAGTAAACAAACCTTAATGATGAAATCCATTAGAAAGAAGAACTCTCCATGAGATATCCATCACTAAAGACAAAAACTTGTTGAAAAAGTACCCCCCAAACTAGGGGTGGCAAAACAGCCAGTCCGGCCCGTTTTGGCCCAGCCCGCTTGTGGCTCGCCAAAAACGGGTCGGGCCGGGTTGGCCAGCCATCAATAAATGAGTTGGATATTGCAACTTGTCCCGTTTTAGAGCAGGCTGGCCCGTCCCTTTTTTTTTTAATTTTTTTAAACATTTTTAATTTATTTTTTTTATAAATCTATTATATATATAAATTTATTTATATAATATAAAAAAGTATTATTTTTTAATTATTTTTAATTTTAAACAAAAAAATTAAAAAAAAAACGAGTTGGTAGCCTAGGGCGGGTTGGCCCGTTTTGGCCCGCTAAACTGGCGAGCTAGGCGGGTCGGGTTACAACAGGTTGGCGGGTTGGAAATTCCAACCCGACCCGCCCTTTTCTTGGTGGGCCTGGCCTGCTTTGACATCCCTACCCCAAACCACCACTATTTTGCCACCAAAGATGAAATCCTAATTGGAAAAGTGTTTTGGCATGTCTTTTCACAGCAAGAATGATGAGATAACCTGCACATGTGAATATAAATAGAAATTGATGTCGTTTAGACCTAGGGCCAACGTAAATAAAGAAATTGACGTCAATTACGCATAGGGTTGACGTAAATGGATGTCGGTTACACTTAGGGCCAATGTAAATGGTGATTTTAACATCTATTACGATAATGTTTGATGTTAAACTCTTCAAATATTTACAAAAACACCACCAGATGTGAAACATATGATATGGAATGGCATTTTGTGTTAGTGCATCTACTAAACAAACACTACCACCAAAGCTTTAGCTTTTTCCTTCTCATATTAAATATGCTTATTTAGAGCATGAATAGAAGCTTCTCTTGGATATCTATGTCAAGCTCTCTAATGAATAGGAACAACAATTGTTGAAAGTAATTAAAGATCATAAGAAGGCAATCAGCTGAACCTTACCATATATTCTAGGTATCAACCCCTCTCTTTGTATGCATCATATTTTGTTGGAAAAGGGAGCTTAACTTGTGAGACAGACTTAAAGACTTCATCCGTAGGTCCTTGATGTTATCAAGTAGGTGACCAAACTTCTATATGTTAATATTATATACCCCATTATCAAACAACACCTAAGTGGGTGAAGAATGAAAAAGACAAGTTGTTTCCTACTAAAATAATTGGAGAATTTGTATTGTTTTGTCTTTATCTAAAGCTTTATTTGTCGAAACTATTTTACCATCCCCACTATGTTCTTGCAAAATCTAAAAAGATGCTTAAGTTAGGATATATTTGTGTAGTGTTAGCTAGTGAAGAGTTATATTTATAGGCTTATAAATAGTTATTATCTACCCTATTATAAGGGGTAGCAGGATAGTGAGTTTGGTAAAGTAAGATGGGACAAAATTAGGCTTTTTTTCCCTAATGTTGTGTTTGGATTTGAAGATAGATTTGCGAGAGTAGATTTGAGTGGATTTGAGGGAAAATGAAGTGAAAGTGGGGTTGCTTAGATTAAGAGAAATATGACGTGAAATGAAGGGATTTGAGATGAAACTTTATGAAAATTTGTGAGTGATATGATAGATTTAATAGATTAAAAAAATGTTTCAATAGATAAAATTAGATGATTGCCATTTTAACAATGAAGATAAATATAATTTAAATTTAAATTTAAATACTAGAAAATTATGTTAAAATAAATTCTAAGTTGTTATTTAAAATTAAAAAAAAAGAGTTGAATTTGATGAAATTATATTATTATTACTAGTATTATTATTATTATTGTTATAATTATGATTTTTTATTTATTAATACTACTTTTATTTTTAGGTTTAATTACTCTTTTAGTTCCTATTTTTGTCCAAAAATGTCAAATTGGTCATTTAGTTTTTTTAAGTTTCAATTTGGTCTCGATTTTTAAAAAATTAATGAAATTTTGTCCTTTTCGTTAAAGGATCAAGGATTTTTCATGAAAATTGAAGTTGTTAATAAGGATGATTTGCTTTATTGATGTAATTAACATAATCATAGTGCCAATTTTAATAAAAAAAATCATTGTTTCGTTTCAAGAAATTTAACGAAAAGGACCAAATTGCATCAATTTTTAAAAAATCAAGACCAAATTGAAACTGAAAAAAAACTGAAGGACCAATTTGACATTTTTGGACAAAAACAAGGACCAAAAGAGTAATTAATCCTTTTTATTATTATTGGCTTTTCTTCTAACAAACCCAAGGCCATCAAACCTATCTTGTTTTTACACTTACTACACCATCCACGAGACCATATCCACAACCACTTACCTTTGTGCATGTGTGTCACTACACATTGAAAAAATGAATGAAGAAAGCAGGACAATTATGCAATTGCACGTAAAATGCATATCTTTCTTCGCAAATCTCTTTTGATGAATGAAGATTCATCATTCACTCTTCCTTCCAGATCTTCACTCTTAAACTCACGCTAATTGATTGAAACAAAAACAAAAGTCACTTACCTTTCAATCTGCATAAACAATATTGTAGGGGTAGGCCGGTATTATCCCAACCATGGTGTATGTGTGGGTTGATATTATCCCGACCCAAATAGTGATGGAGGGAGCCAACCATATCCTGACCTTGTGAAGGTGGAAGGAAACATCTCCAACCTAGAAAGCGTAAGAAGAGATTGGCTGGCACTGCACAAAGGCCGAGTACATCTCAGTCCATTTTTGTTGTGTATATCCCGACCTAGTGGTGCGACTAGTAACAAAGAGAACTGTCATGCTATAACGTGCACGTCAAATGACCATGAGATAGATAAAAACCAAAAGTTAGTTAGAGCAAAGGGACACATGGAGAGCAATCAGCAATATGATGATCAAAGAAAAAGCGTGAGGCAAAAGAAGAAGAATATATTATTGAAGGACCACGTGCTATAAGGTTTTTTTCATGCGTAAGGTATAATTTCCATCTGACATTCTTTCTCTTTGTTCTCTCTGAACCCATCCCATATGACCTTCACCTTCTAATTCTTCGCTGCTATTTCTCTTCTACTTCAGGTTCTATTTGTTGTAGTGCAGTAGACTCAACCTTTTCCATATAATACAATTGTTCCTGCAGAGAACAAATAAGATGAGTTAGGCACAAGCGTCACCTTACCATGTAGCCCGTTATCTCCTCAGTTGGCCTCTTCCTAGTTGGTACATGTCAGCTTGAACCCAGGAGGGGTTACCTGCAGAAGAGACTCTGAAGCTCAAGTAAGTCAAAGCTCTCAGAAGGTCAAATCTGTGATTAATGAATGCGTACGTTTAATTACTGGGGTCCACGTCTATTTATAGAGCATTAATTATGTCTGGTTATTCTATGGGTCGGGCCTTGGCTTGGGCTTTGACTGTATGTGGGCCTAGGCCCTGGCCCAGGCCCTTAGGACTTATTAAACGCTGGGGGTTTTCATTATACTGAGTTTATTGGAGTGGTCAGCCTAGGCTTTAATCTTACCGGGTCTGCTGGAGTAGCCGGCCTAGGCCGGCTACTTACCTTGGCGGCTTATGTTGGTTATATGAGGTGCAGGTTGTTCCTCTAGATGTTTAGGTTAGAACTGATACAAGTTAGGCTGACTCGGCCTAGGCTGAGTACTTGCTGCCTTGGTATATGCATTGTTTACTTATTTGGTCGAGTTTGGCTAGGTGTGGTACACTTGTCCCCCAGCCTTGTCCGATATGAGTTGTCGGTCAAGGGTGATATGTGTTGGTATGCTACCAGAATCGGCTAAGTGTGATACACCAGTCTCCTAGCCTTTAAGTGTGATGAACAGTGTTAAGGCTAAAAAGTGGTAATCGTCTGCAGGTAGGTGAAGGGATGTTAGGGTCAAATCAGGAAATTTTGGCGCCGTCATTTTTAAGAGTCATGTCTCTTGTCATGATGGTGTCGATTGGTATGGGTTATTGTTTTAGCGGGAAGGGGTTTTTGTCGTTTGGGATTCTGGCCTATCAATATAGGTTTCAAAATGAGTGAGGGGTTACTTGGTTCATTTGTGCGAGTTTTGAATTCAGAGGTCTTGTGTGCATTATACTGTCCGACTAGTTCCCGATTTTAGCCGACATCTTCCCGTAAACATAAAAACAGGTATGTCTAGTAGCGATAGTATATCGTTGTCTACATCTAGTAGTGAGAGTACGAAATCGGAGAGAAGTAGGGGTAGGCAATTTGACGAAGAGGGTACAAGTTCTAGAGGCATGGTAAGTGGGATTCCAATGGAGACGGTGAGGGAGGTTCGAGAGGATCTCCCTGAGGAGTTAGCAGAAAGTAACTGGCCGGCTAAAGGCGGTTATGGGTGGGCGGCTGCCGACGTCCGCAACCAATCATCTTTGTTCCGGTGGTCTCGCCTATTAAACTCCTGGTTAAACTGCACACCCGTTATCTCCAAGGGTGTAAGTGGGGACATCGTTTCCCTAGAGCGAGTTAGCGCTATCGACCGAGTATGTCATGGGCAGGAGGGAGCTACAAAGAAGTTTTTCTACATGTATATGTGTCATTTTTCTAAACTTCATGTGTGGCTACCGTTGGACGGTTTTACTATGGGCGTATTGCGTGCACTGAATGTGGCACCTATGCAACTGCATCCGAATAGCTGGGCCTACTTGCAAGCTTTTCGCATCTTGTGCCAATCTTTATACTTGGAGCCCTCTCCTTACGCTTTTTTGTACTTCTATGACACCAGACCTCGTCAGCCGACTACTTGGCTGTCTTTGTAAGTCGTCCCAGTATCAGTAGACTGGATGCATTTTCCCAGTCTTTCAAGCATTTTAAGGACGGGTACTTCAAGGTTGTTGTTAAAGAAGAAGGCAAAGCTCATTTTTTGAACACAGATGGGAGTACAAAATTCCCATTTAGTTGGACAGGCAACCCTTCTCGGTATAAGGACATGAGGATGGATGAGTTATCGACGGGTGATAAGGAGGTGGTGGAGATCTTGTTGAAGTTTGTTGATAAGTTACCCACTAAGGGCTTAGTTAGAGTTTATAATTCGATGCATCCGATAATAGATATTGAAGGTATCTATTTATTACTTAAACTGTGTTAATGATTCTAAGTTGTTTTAATCCGAGTTGTAATGTATTATTGTAGGGCACATGGCGCAATCAGGAAAGAAGAACTTGGCGCTTTTCCAATCGCTGAGGAAGGAGATGGCCGCTAAGGCCAAGGCAGTTGGGAAGACTGATGTTCCTAACCTGCAGGAGTCTGTGGTGGAAGTGCACATACATGGCGGGACAAAGAGGAAGGCTGAGTTGCCGCCTCGACATGGCAAGGGGAAAGACGTGAAGAGAGTAAGGGTGGCCTTGCTCGAAACAGGGTCGGCCAGTGGAGTGGGGTCGACTAGTGGGGAGAAGGGACCAGAATCTGGTTTAATCGAATTATCGGAAATATCTGTGAGGAAGGATATTGCAATCACCCTCCCAGATACCATTGTAAATTCCATTGATGGCATGGATGCGGACCATATTGTGAGGACGATGGTCGAGTTTGGAAGTAAGGCCTTAATATTGAGCCGTTGTGTGGGGTATTTATATAAGAGGGAGGTGAAGGAGGGGGGTAGGGAAAGGGTGGAGAGTTGCAGGGGAAGGTTGACAAGCTTGAGGAGGAGAAGGCTGCGTTGGAGAAGGCGAAGGAGAGTTGGGAGGTAGAGAGGAAAAGGTTGATAACATGGAGGGTTCGTTGTTTGGACTCAGAGGAAAAATTGAACAAGAAAATAGGGGAGTGGGAGGAAGATTATGAAGAGTTGAAAGAGAAGTACGATGGTGTCGTGGGAGAGCTTGACGACTTGAAGAATAGTATTATACAAGAACATATCAATGGTTTTGAGAAGGGATTGCGTCAAACGGCTTTTTTCCATCATGATGTGGACGTAACGGATCCAAAGTTCGATGTGAATAAGGACATTATTGACGGGAAGCTAGTCCAGGAGGACGAGGATAGTGCGAATGAGGAGGTGGAGGAGAAGGCGGCAGAGGAGGAGAAGAAGGCGGGCGATTCCGAGGAGGTGGCACCTGTCGTAGCAGAATAGGATTTTAGTCTTAATTGATTCGAAAATATTATTTGAGCATATGTCTGTAATATTTGGTACATTTCGCTACATTGGTACATTCTTGCACTTGTGTTTAAATGTGATTAAGATTCTGTATGTTATTATGCATGTCGTGTTTTGATGATATGTGGTGTATGTGTGATACGATTGATTGTATGTTAAGGGTGTTCGACCCAAGCTGCTTACTTGTAAGGGTGGGGAACTTAAAATGAATTAAGCACAAGTTAAGGATGTTCGACCCAGGCCGCTTACTTGTGGTAAGGGTGGGGAACTTAAAACGAATTAAGCACAAGTTAAGGGTGTTCGACCCAAGCCGCTTACTTGTGGTAAGGGTGGGGAACTTAAAACGAATTAAGCACAAGTTAAGGGTGTTTGACCTAGGCCGCTTACTTGTGGTAAGGGTGAGGAACTTAAAACGAATTAAACACAAGTTAAGGGTGTTCGACCCAGGCCGCTTACTTGTGGTAAGGGTGGGGAACTTAAACGAATTAAGCACAAGTTAAGGGTGTTCGACCCAGGCCACTTTTTTGTGGTAAGGGTGGGGAACTTAAAACGAATTAAGCACAAGTTAAGGGTGTTCGACCTAGGCTGCTTACTTGTTGTAAGGGTGGGGAACTTAAAACGAATGTGAGAGTAAACACGTAGAAAAGTTGTATAGTTGAGAACCCTTCATTTTATTTATTGAATATGGGTGCCTTGTTAAAACCTCCTTGGCCAAAACCCTCCTTAGGGAAAAAAGACCAGGTGAGGAAAAAGAGTACACCCAGGGTAACAAGTGTTCTGCTTAGTGCAACATACATTTAACTGAAATAGAATTTGAGGTGTGATACATTCCAAGTGTTGGGAATCTCTTCCCCAGATAAGTGTTCCAAGCGATAAGCTCCTCCTCCTGCATCTTCGCGTATGCGGTATGGGTCGTCCCAATTGGCGGAGAACTTGTCATCCTTCTTTCTAGCATTGCTGGCCATTCTCCATACTAAGTCCCCGATGGCGAATGATCGTGGGCATAGGTTTGCATTATATTTTCTGGCAGCTCGTTGTTTGGCAGCTAAATTGCGTATCTGGGCTTTTTCTCTGAGTTCGGGTAGAAGGTCGAGATGTATGGCCATGTTTTGGTGGTTGTGGGTTGGGTCGTATAGTTCTCCTCGCAGAGATGGTTTGCCAATTTCAACTGGTATCATGGCGTCTGCACCGTAAACTAGGCTGAATGGGGATTCGTTTGTTGATGATTGAGGGGTGCACCTGTAAGCCCATAGCACTTATACTAATTCTTCGGGCCATCGACCTTTGGCGGTATCTAATCTTTTGCGCAGCTCCACGAGGATAACTTTATTTGCCGCCTCTGCTTGTCCATTGGTTTGTGGATGTTCTACAGAACTTGTGATGTGCTTGATGCCTAGGCCAGTGTAGAACTTGGCTAGCTCTTTGTCAATAAATTGTTGGCCATTGTCTGTGATGATGGTATGTGGAACACCATATCTGCATATGATATCTTTTCAAACAAATTGTTGAACTTGATGGGCCGTGATGGTAGTTAGCGGCTTGGCTTCTATCCATTTGGTGAAGTAATCGACGACTACAATTAGGAATTTCACTTGCCCCTTGCCGGGTGAAAAGGGGCCGAGAATGTTCATTCCCCACTTAGCGAATGGCCACGGGGATAGTATGTAGTGTAGTTGTTCCTGTTTTTGGTGAATAAGGTTGCCATGTTTTCGGCATGGTTTGCACTTTCTGACATAATCCTGGCAGTCTGCTTTTATAGTCGGCCAGAAATATTCGACTCTAAGAATTCTGGTAGCCATGGTGCGTGCGCCGAAATGATAGTCACAAATGCCTTTGTGTAGCTCTTTAATAATATATTGTGCTTGTTCTGCCATGACATACTTGAGAAGGGGTTGGCCGTATCCGCGTTTGTAAAGGTCATCGCCTATCATGGTGTACTTGGCGGCCTTAGCCAGCCAATTTTTATCCGCATCTTGGGGGGGTTGCCGGTTTTGAGGTACTAGATATAGGGGGTGGTCCAGTTATGGCTTTGGGAGGGGGTGACGTTGTCAGCTGGGGCGTGGGTTAAATTTTGACAAGTGTGTGTGATGAGGGCGTAGATAGTGTTTGATGTAATAAGGATCGGTGACGGTTTTTTAGCTTGGTGCTGGCCAATTTGGAGAGGATATCGGCTCTGATGTTGTGGGTCCTTGGGATGTGTTCGATGCGGACTTGTTCGAAGGTGGATTGAATGACTGCACGGACCAGATGGTAATACTGTAGAAGGATGGGGTCTTTGATGTGGAACTCGTCATTTAGATGGCCTACAATGAGCATGGAGTCAGTTTTGCACGTTAATTTCTTGACACCTACCTCGCGGGCCAGGGAAAGGCCAGCGAGGATTGCTTCGTACTCGGCTTGGTTATTTGACGTTTTGAAGGCAAAGTGAAGGGATTTTTCAATGAGGATGTCGTTGGGGCCTTCTAAGACGATGCCAGCGCCGACACCTTTTGGACTTGAGGAACCATCTACATGAAGCGTCCACTGGTCCTCTGTGGGTGTGTGCTGGAGGTCGTTGACGAAGTCTAAAAGACACTGGGCTTTAATGGGGCCATGGGGTTCATAGCGGATGTTGAATTCTGACAATTCGACGGCCCATGAAGACATGCGTCCGGCTAGGTCTGGTTTTTGCAATATCTTTTGGATTGGGTAGTCGATTTTAACGGTTATGCTGTGGTTTTGGAAGTATGGACGTAGGCGGCGTGCTGCGTGGACCAAAGATAAGGCCAACTTCTCTACCATTTGATATCTGGTCTCAGAGTCTTGCAGCGTTCTGCTCACAAAATAGACAGGGTGCTGCGTGCCTTTTATTTCTTGGACAAGCGTAGCGCTGACGGTGTAGTCGGTGGCTGTGATGTATACGAGTAGGGGTTGATGGGTGTCTGGCTTGTGGAGGATAGGTGGAGAAGTTAGGGTTGTTTTCAGTTTTTGGAAGATTTGTTCACAATCATCAGTCCACATGAACCAAGTGGAATTTTTTAAGAGTTGGACTATGGGTTGGGTTTGTTCGACTAGTTTGGGTAGGAAGCGGGAAATGGCTGTGAGACGGCCTATAAGACGTTGGACCTCCTTGATAGTAGTGGGGCTGCGTATCTCGATGATGGCCTTGCATTTTTCGGGATTGGCTTCTATGCCGCGCTGGGTCAACACAAAACCAAGGAATTTACCCCGGTCAACGCCGAATACACACTTGTCTGGATTGAGGCGAAGGTTATTGGCGTAGTGCATAGAAGACTGTTGATAGGTCCTCGGCATGTTGGCGATGACTTGGAGACTTGACAATCATGTCGTCAACGTATACTTCGACATATTGTCCCATTAGATGACTGAAAACCTTGTCCATCAACCGTTGGTAAGTTGCTCCAGCGTTTTTGAGACCAAAAGGCATGACCTTATAGAAGTAGTTGGCATCGTCCGTGATGAAGGCAGTTTTGTGTATGTCAGATGAGGCCATGTGAATTTGGTTGTACCCGGAATATGCATCCAAAAAACTGAGCACCTTGTTTCTTGCCGCGTCATCAACGAGGCGATCGATGTTGGGTAAGGGGTAGGCATCGCGAGGGCAAGCTTTGTTTAGATCTGTGTAGTCTACACACATCCGCCATTTGCCATTGGCTTTCTTCACCAAGACAACATTAGAAAGCCAAGTGGTGTATTGAGCTTCTTCTATGAAGCCTGCGTTTAGTAACTTATCGGCTTCGACCTTAGTTGCTAACCGATGTTCTTTGCCCAGTTTGCGTTTTTTCTGGGATATGTAGCGAGCTTCTTTATAGATGGATAATTTGTGGGATGCCACTAAGGGGTCCACCCAGGGAGGTCAGCGGCTGACCAGGCGAAAAGATCTATGTTGTTGAGGAGAATGGGTGTGATGATGGCACACTCGTCAGAGTTCAAACCGGTGCCTAGGTTGATAGAGCGTCCTTGGGAAGCTCCAAAGGGGAGGTCTCCTCAACCGGTTCCAGACGGACGTCCTGGCCTACTCTGGGGTCCAGGTCTTCACCTGACAGTGCGATGCCGGAGCCAGGTGGTCGCTCAATGTGGTTGGTTTGTTGAATAGGGAGTTGTAGGCGCAGGCTAGCCATGTAGCATTCGCGTGCCAAGCGTTGGTCGCAGTGGATGGTAAGGATGTCACCTGAGGGAGAAGGGAACTTCATGGCCAAGTGGGGGGTGGAAATGACAACGCCAAGGGTGTTGAGGGAAGGACGACCTAGGAGGACGTTGTAGGATGTTGGCGCGTCGACGATGAGGAAGCGGATTGGGATGGTTTTGGTTTGGGTTCCCTCACGAAAGATGGTGTGGAGGTCGATCTAGCCGCGGATGGAAACTTGTTCGCCAGAGAAGCCGTATATTGGTTCATCATAGGGGACCATAGCGGTGTCCGGAAGTTGGAGTTTTTGGTAGGTGGCCCAGTAGAGGATGTCAACAGAGCTGCCTTGGTCCACAAGGACTTTCTTAACAACGTAGTTTTCGATTTCAACCGTGATGACCATGGGGTCATCTTGTTGGTGGTCGAGGCCATGAAAGTCGTCATCTGTGAAGATGATGGGAGGCATGCGGCGCCTGTGGTGGAAATGGGTGATATGGTTGATGGATTGGATATGAAAGAGGTATTTCTTTCTGGCAGAAGAGGTGGATCCTCCACTAGCGAAGCCACCAGAGATGGTGTTGATGGTGCCACGTAGGGGAGGGTCGATGGGGGTGATGTTGGTGCGGGCCGGTTCGGGTTCTTGGTTGGTGGGTTGGTGGGGGCATCTGTCATGACGGAAGTCATGTGGAGGGCGTCTATGGTCAGATCGAGGGGGGTTGCGGGATCGAGAGGAAGAAGAATGGTCATCTCTGCGGATGAAGCGGCGAAAGTGGCCAGCACGGACCAGTTCTTCTATTTTATCCTGGAGTGCTTTGCATTCTTCTGTAGTTTGGCCATGGTTGCGGTGGTAGCGGCAATATTTGGTCATCTCAGCGTTGGGAGGTGTGGTTGTCTTGCGTGGTGGGGGGATTAGGTCAGCTTGTAGTGCCTCATCGAGGATGCGGGAGCGGGCTACGGTAAGAGGGGCATATATGGTGAAGCGAGGTTGGCAGGGCTCGCGTGGGCAGGCATCAGGGCGTGGGTTAGGTTGTGGGGTAGGGTTGGCGGTGGTGGTTGCATAGTCATTGCAGAATTTGGTGTGGAGGGTTTGCATTTCCTCCATGCGGACATAATCGGTTGCACGCAATTTGAGTTCGTGCATAGAGGCGGGTGGGTGGAGGTAGACGTTGTTGGCGAAGGGGCCGGGTTGTAGGGTGAGGGCCATGCATTGGAGGATCATCTCCTGGTTGAGGTGTGGTGTGCGAAGAGCTGCCTTACTGAAGCGATCTATGAACGCCCTAAGGGGTTCGCCTGGTTCCTGTCTAATGCCTAGGAGGGAGATTGTGGTAGTTTGGTGTGGGCGGCTGCCGGCAAAATGGGTGGAGAACATGTGAGAAAGAACGTCGAAACTGTCAATGGAGTAAGGTGGAAGGGTTATGAACCATTCCAGGGCTGGGCCCTTGAGGGTGGTGGGGAAGGCTTTGCAGAATACTGTGTCTTGGGACGTGTACAGGGCGACATGGGTGATGTAGACGTTGAGGTGCTCATCAGGGTCGGTTTCGCCAATATAGCGGTGTAGGGTGAAGGGTTCCCACTAGGTAGGAAGAGGGGTGTTGGCGATGAAGTCGGTGAATGACGTCTGGGCTGGTGGGGAGGGAGCAGATGCGGTGGGACGGGGTGGTTGATCATAGCGGGGAAGGTGGAGGTAAGGTTGTGAGGGAGGATGTGGGTTGTTGGAAGGTATTGTGGGTTGTATGGTGGAACATGTGTGGTGTGTAGGGTGGTGGGTATGTTGTAGGGGATCTGGGTGGTAGGGAGGGTAGCGGCAGGGGTTGGGGGTGCGGTA